>JRYF01000569.1_pt1 | contig 139638 bp, 119 predicted proteins | sample 235331 | NCBI WGS metagenome assembly JRYF01 (sample SAMN03074217, study PRJNA261475) | activated sludge metagenome | biome: Wastewater Treatment Plant; feature: Wastewater; material: Activated sludge; isolation source: activated biomass of a wastewater treatment plant treating hydrocarbon... ... | reverse complement strand
TCCACGCGTGTGGAGACATCACTTGATAGATACAGTATAAAACCTAATAAATGGTCGTCTAAGTATGACCAAGAGTTACTCGATTCTAAAAGGGTGCGATCATTCAAGTTTCTTCGGAATTGTTACCAGTTGGAGCCCGTCGAAACTCCTTATTTTTCTTGCGGTTTCGCCGTGCGTGCGGATAGTATATCCCTGTTCATTAGCTGCACTCTGAAGCAGGGTGGCGGCGCCTCCACGAGTTTTACTGCAGATGTGATCCCATAGCTTATCGCGGACCATTGCGGATAGATTGCCAGCGAAAACTCCGGGCCGCAGCTCGATCATCCAACGGGTTATCTCCCCCCTAAGAGATACGGGTACCTTTTCCATCAGTAAGACTATCATTTATCTTAGTCCTCCTTTTCGCTCTCGACAGTATCCGGCTGCGCATAGTTAACTCCTCCGGGCACAGATGCGTCGCCGCCATCCCACAGCCCACCTGGTGCGAAATCATCCATGTCAAAGGCGACTTCAGCATCATCAGTTTTTATATCCAAAGCGTTTTCAATGTCCGGGATAATACGAGAGAGAAATCGTGATTCATGGAAAGCGTCACGCAGCCGGTGCCGTGTGCGGCTTTCAATGTCATCCTCAGATTCCTTTACGATCTCAAAAGAAAGCGGGATGGTAATGTCGGCCTTGTAGAGATCTGCAATGTCATAGACGAATGACAGCATCCGGCCAGTATGGATAAAGCCGAGAGCCGGTGAATACCCGGCAGAGACGATAGCGGCATGGCATACGCCGTAAAGACAGCTATTTGCGCTCGACAATGCCCGATTGACCGGATCGGCATCAAACCAGGAGTCCTTGTTGTAAGAACGTCCATGCCAGGGAACGCCAGTCTCTGCCGACGCCTGCGAATAAGCCGTTCTAACACGCACGCCCTCTCGGCCGCGGATCTGTTGAAGCGAGAGATCCTCCGGAAGCTCTTCGGCAAAACGCATCTCATACATCCGGCGGACGACGCGGAGCCGCAGGGTCGGGAGTGAGCTTAGATACGCCTGGCGGAGCAGCCGACGGCTTCCGCGAGTCTCTCCAAGCCCCATTGCATAGAATCGAACGGCTCCTTCGCCCGACCACATAACAAGGCAGCCGTTGTCTGCAAGTGTTTTAACGGCAGAATGCGTAATGGTTGAGCCGGGCCCGACGAGGAGTGCCGTTAGGTTTGCACATGGGACGCTGGTTTTTCCATCGGCATCAAAAAATGCGATGGCCTTAGCATCCTGCTCGATGCGGCAATGTTCAACGTAAAGATAACTGTAGCTATCGCGGACTTTAGGAAGGGTTGCAAGGTCTTTAAGTTTCATGATCCCTCGATAAAAACAGGCGGGCCTACACACCCGCCTGTGACCGACGCGCAAGGCGTCGGGAAAACAGTGAACTATCGTGCCGGAGCTACGGACATCAGGCCAAAACCATATGCCTTGCCCGTGCCGATCCCTTTCGCCAACGCGGCTCGAAACGCATCGGGATCAGTAACCTCCAACACACCATCGAAAACCGCCGAGCCGAGCGTAACGCTGCCAGTGTCGTGCTTGAATTTGACGGCAGGCCGCGGCATGGCATCAACCGCTGCGACCTCGTTCCGAGTAGTAACGCGGCAAAGTGAGAAACCGCATTCGGCCCCTTTGCGTTCGAGCCAGCGGATGCGGCCTTCCTCATCGCGGATGTCAATACGGCGGCGTTTCTCATCCCGGAACTTCGCATGGCCGTCATCGTTTTTTCCGGCACGTTTAGTCGGATTAGCCGCGAGCCGAAACACGAGACGCGTGCCGTTAGCGATGTTCGAGTAAGCTCCGTTGATCGGCTTTTCGTCGATGCGGTTCGCGTAGCCCGGCGTCAGGAGTGACCAATCAGGCTTTCCGGTAGATTGTACGTAGAGCACAAAGCCATCGGGGCGACGTTCGAGCCGGTGAAGTATATTGAACGCACTGCGCGGCGTTTCACCCTGCTGATCGAAAAGCCCGTCTTGCCCATTTGCAATAGGAAAACACCGCGAGATCGTTTTGTGGAGCATGCGCGGGTCTGCTACATCCTTCATTACGGCCCGAGAACGATGATTCAAATAGAGACGGCTAAGATAGAGTTCCATTATTATCACCTCCTTTTATATCAACGAACGACGTGGCAACACGGCGGATCGTAAAGCGACGCTCGGCGAATGACAGCGGAACATCGTTTCGCACCTCGCTGCCGTTCGGGTCTTCGATCACCAGCCGCTGCGGGTTGTCGTGGCGTTTGTCGTTGCGTTGGATACCCAGCCGGGAAAGCAGTTCGCTGCTCTCCAGCTCACCTTTCAGCCCGGACTCTGACTCGATGATCGCCGCGTCATCGGCTACGTAGATCGGCAGCGAAGGCACGAACGCTTTGCGACCAAGGAAAAGCTGCCAAACGGGATGTTTCAGCGCATCGTGGACGCGTTCGAGCAAACCGCGGTCATCGGATTCCAATGCCGCGATAAAGTCGGCATCGGAAAGGTAGAACCGTGTCGAAAGCTCGGTGTCCTTAGTACCTTTCTCTGCTTTGGCGATGTTACTTGCGGTATGATAGTCGCTCTGCATATCGCCTTGGCGTAGAACGCGGATACCGAGCCGTGCAGCGGTGAGCTTTTGCAGGGCATCGTTTTGATCATCTTCGCGGTCGATGCCCATTGCGGCGCAGATCAGGCCGATGATGCCCGATTTCGATGGCTCCTTGCCGGTGTCGCGACGCGTAAAGCGGGACATCGTGCCCCACGACTGCATCGGCCCGGCCAGACGCATAAAGAGAATGTGAGCCATAGCCTAGCCCTCCCTGCCGTTAAAGATCGCTGACATCGTGCGGTCGAGAAGCGAATCGAACGTGCCGACATTCTCACCCAATGCGGCCGCTTTGCCAGCATCGCCGGTGGTGATGAAAATGCGTGACTTGGCTCCGTCGCCATAAACGCCGGTTACCTTTACATAGTGTTCGGCGAGGGCCTCGATGGACCTATCGACAAGGCCGCCGTTCGGTGAATGAACCGGCTTTTCGAACGCATTTGCCAACGACATCATTCCCGAATTGCGAACAACAGCGTAAACAAGCGACGGCTTTTCGTGCGTGGCCGACCATGTCTGTTTTCCCTTTGGGATTGCATTAGTCGCGGACTGGATGAATGCCTTTACTGTCTTTTGAGTCAACTCGTCATCACCTAGGTTCTTTTTCAAAAGATCGATGTTTATGTTGGCATAGCGGTAAAAACATGCGGAATTAAACTCAATTGTTCCTAACATTCCAGCTCCAACCTCACCTGAACCCAAGAGATCATCAACTGCCGTAAAATAATCGAAATCCAATCCCACTTTATGAGTTGAGATTGCGTGAGCGACCTGTGACGCAGCATTGACACCGAGGTTTAGCTTTCCAAATGGCTTCGATGGTTCGATCTCAAGCATTCTTCCGAATAGTGCAACATCGGGCGATTTGACAGACGTCGTAAGTGCTTCTCCGAGTTTCTTAATAACAACCTCTTTAGTTTCCTTGTTAGAGAGTTCCTCGAGATTATCTTTTATTAGTTGAGCCATCTCAGCAATGCTGGATTTATTCATGAAGATGACCAATTTGGTGTCTTCGCTATCACCGTCGCCTCCTTTTTTGGCCCTTCTTTCAATTCCTCCCGCGTTGAAAATGTCAGAAACCAACTTTAGGACCTTTTCACGCTCATGTCCGTTATTGGTTACCAGATTCGTAATCTCCGCTATCAGCCGCCGCGTTCTAACGCTTCCCCCACTGGACTCCAGGGCCGCCTGAAAGTCCGATTCCCATCTGATTGCTCGTTTGAAGCATTGGCTCGAGATGCGGGCACGGCGGACGCCGCCGAAGATGCAGTCTTTTGGCGAGCCTGTATCGCTGCGGTTAAGGTTTGACGGTGCGAAATTCTGTATAAGGTGTAGTTCCAAGATCATTGTTCTTTTCCTCCTGTTGTTTCTGAATTGTTATTGTCTTTGGGTTCCTTGCTGCCCCAGAATGAGCGGGCCCATTTACGTTGGATCTTGCGGTCATCGCGAGACCACCTTTCTATGTCCCAATAAAGCTGATCCCAGTTGACGGGAACCGAATTTGCTTTCAACAATCCGATCATCTGTCGCAGGTAGTAATGCAGGTCCTCGGCATCGGCATCGAGCAGTGCGACAAAGCGGCGCTCGATGCTACCGGATTGGTCCGCGATCTGCTTGATGGAGCTGCCCAGATCACCGGCGTTTTGCGGTGCGTCCGGGTAATAGGCAAAAAGAGCCGCCGTTAGAAAGACGGCGCGTTCGTGAGGCCGGCCTTTTTCTTCGCCTGCAAAACGGCCGACGTATGGGTACATCTCCATCGCATCGCCGGGCTTGCGGCCAAGCCCACGGCGAAGATGTGCCAGTGCGGCGCGATCCTGTTTTTGTGCAAGCCCGCGCAGATAGCTGATCAAGCCGCTTTCAGATTTCTGCCCGGCCGTTTGTGTTGCTGTTTCTGTCATTGATTACCTCCTTTTGCTTCAAATTTGTCGGGCAGATAAGGTGCCCACTCAGTTGCGTTTGATTTGATCGCCTTGTTTAGCGACGCACGCATCGCGTTCTCAGCCTCTACAGCAGCCTTGTTTTCCGCCGCCGAACCGCTGAGGCCCATAACGGTGTGGTCGAATGCATCGAAAGCAGTCCGCCGCGTATCGCGAAACCACGCGATCATCTCGTCATCGCTTTTGTCGGGCAGCTCGCCCAGCAAGAGATGAAACCGCACCTCCATCCGCGACCAGTAATTTGCTTCGGTCGGGAAGGTTTCACGATCGGTCTCAAGCGCATTCGCAAGAGTTTTAACGCCTAAACGGAGTGCGGCTCCGACCTCTTCTGAAAAGTCTAGGCAGGTGCCGAGTTTTTGGATCAACTCGTTGTTTTCGAGATACGCAAGCGGCAGCGGCAACCTGTCAAATGTCCATGTAAGGACGTTTGCCGTTTTTCCTATTTCGGTGGAGAGCCCGATCACTGCAAGTCGGTAAGTGTTGCGAGCTTCGATCTCGCCGTCATTCTTCGCCTTCCAAACCTGGGCAAGGATGTTTACTGGTCCTGCCTGAATTGAGTCCTTTCCTGTATTCCTCAGCAGAGTATGACTATCGCGCCAAACCGATTTATCGGGCGAAATACCGATAGGCTTCCATCTGTCCACGTGCGGGATGTAAGTTTTGAACGGATCGAGAACGTCGCCCGCAATGAAAAAATTTTGTTGGATCTGACACGTCGAAACAGTATCGCCTTCGTTGTCAGGAAAAAGCCGAATCTTTCTGCTTTGCCATGTAAGATAATCTAAATAACCCCTCGGAACAGTTCCGTCCCTGTCTAACTCACTCGCTTCATCTAAAGTGGGTCTCTCCCAAAAGGGCATATCGGGACTTTCCTCATCGTCAACACGCGGGATAGGCCTGTCGTCGCTGTAAACAGTGAGATTCAATGCCAAAGTTTCGAATAGGTTATTCCCAATATTTAGGATCGTAAGGCCCCGAATTACTGGCGAATCCTTGAAATAGAATGGGTGGCTCCTTCCAAAGCCGATCGAAAACGCCTGTCTTGCGACCAAATAACGAGCAACTACCGATGCCGGGTATGACCTGGGTTGGTCGTCGGAACTGTGATCGAAAAGCGTCGCATTATTGCCGCTGGAGCGTTCCTGCATGAGTATCGCAACAGAGGCAACGTCGGCTTCTTGGTCGTTCGCTTTCAGGATTTGGGTATATTGATAGAAGGGCCGCTGACCATCGAAAAGGTTGAATCGATCCTCCCATTCATTAAAGTACTTGTCGAGACGATCTGCATCCCACTTTTTGCTGTTCCAGAGGTTCTTCCACTCACGAAAGTTTTTCGGTCCGAAATTCCGATGCAGAATTGCTAGCAGAAGCCTGTGCAAACTGACAAAGACCAACGGGGAGCTATCGACTATCTCGCTCAGTTCGTGTGCATCAATCAGTATGTCCCGCAACCCAAGTTGTGTTTCTGAACCGTCGGCCCGAATACAACGGATCCACGGCTTTTCAACCAAATTGAATTTATCCATAGAAAACCTCCTGTTCATTCATAAACCAGTCCCTTCTCCTCATCTAATCTCAAAACGGTGTTTTCAATGCGGTATTCTTGTGAGTCGTCAAGTATCACCAGCCGATGATTCCGAAGCAGCGGCACCTTATGCCAGATTTCGGGGCGGTGCTCAGCTTGGGAAACAAGATGTTTGGTGATATCTGGCCGTGAAAGGGATACTTCACGTCGAATTAAGTACTTAACCAGGTCCTTACCCGGCTTCGCCACAAAGTCAATTCCGTCGGCTTCTTCCTGAGTAAGAATCACTGTAGCAACAGTCGGTCGTTCATCATCTCTGGTTTGTGCTCGTAGAACCGCGTGCCTTTTAGGATCATTCTCATCCAAATGGGATTTGAATGATTCGTAGAAGTCCTCATCGTCAATTTCAGTGAGGAGAGCAGTCTTTGCTTTCTGCTCCTTTCTTCTTCGTTTTAATACCAATGAATTTCGCGAGACATCCAGAACAGTTCTATATTCTTCGTCGTTCTTCAGCTTGGAATTGCCATAAACCGCCTCGATCAGATCTTCGACATGTGCGGGGATGCAAATCGTCTCGCGATCGCGGAGCAGCAGCCATGAGCGTAGCAGTATGTGCTTGTCGTAGATCAGGCCGCTTACGCCGAAGTCGGGCGTGCCATTCTGGTTGCCTTCAGCGATGATCTTTAGGTCGCCATTGTCGTCGAGCGGCGGCTTGAGTATCCACAGTGTCGGCAGCTTGCCGCCGGTCGCAGGATCGCGGAAAGCGGATGGACGTTTTTGATCCTCCGAAACTTTATCAGATTCGCGGTCATGGCGCTGCAGGCGGCCCGAACGCTGTAACAGCAGATCGACCGGAGCAAGTTCGCTCACCATCAGATCGAAATCAAGGTCGAGCGATTGTTCGATTATCTGCGTCGAAACTAGCACTGCCATGTCGGGCCGCTCGACCTCACGTTCAACCTTTTTGCCGTTCTCGGTAAAAGGAACCTCAGAGCCCGCTTTGCCAAAACGCAGCAATGCGCGTTTTTCGCGTTCCTGCCGATCTATGAAACGATATCGAGCGTGGAGCAGGTCGAGCTTTGGTTTGCCGTCGCTTGCATCACCGGCGAAGAAATTATTAGCCTTCAGCAGATCGTAAACTTCCTGTGCGCGGCCGACCGTGTTGCAGATAATGGCAGCACAGCCGCCGCATGCGAGTTTCGCCTTTATGTCCTCGACAAACGATTCGTCGTCCTTCCATTCGATCCGCAGCGTGCGGCCGTTTTCCGGCGGTTTATCCAACTTGGTAACCTTGAATGACTTGTTGGCCTCGGCGGCAAGCGCGTAGGAAATGCGGGGATATTCGTCCGTATCTCCGTTTGGGGCCGGTATTTCATTCCTGCCGATCTTGCCGCAGCCTTTAAGGTAAGCCTTTATCAGAGCGCTTCGGCGATCTTTCGGGAGCGTAGCGCTTAGGATGATGACCGGCGAGCCAAGCGCGGCAAGCCATTCCAGCAAACGCTCGAGCAGCGTCGTCATATATGCATCGTAGGCATGAACCTCGTCGATGATTATAGTTTTATGAGCAAGGCCAAACAGCCGCACAAAGACGTGCTTCGTCTGCAAGGCCGCAAACAGGATCTGGTCGATCGTGCCCACGCCAAACGGAGCCAGCAGGCCGCGTTTTCTATACGTGAACCATTCGGCTGCTGCGATATTTGCTATCTCGGGCCGCGACTCGCCGTCCGGGTAAAGATTCTTCAGGTTTTCCTGAACCTCGTGAAAACGATGGACACTGTCAGCAAATTCGTCTGACAGAGATGCGTGCCCGTGCTGAAGCATCAAGTTGACGAAATTCTCGGTGTCGCTAAAACGTCCTCGCAGGAAGTCTGCCACACGGCCGAACAATTGGTCGCTGGTTGCCATCGTCGGCAATGCGAAATAGATCCCGCGTGTTCCGAGCTTTGCGTTAAATGCGTCCGCCAGATACATCGCGGCCTCGGTCTTGCCCTCGCCCATCGGAGCTTCGATCACGAAAACGCCGGGAGCATCTACCATTTCCGCAATTTCTATGGCTTTTTGCTGTAGGTCGCGTATGTCTTGGATACAGCTGAAAAGTTCGTGAAACTCTTTTCGCTCGGTCGTACGCGGCCAGTTGTCCCAGCCAAGGTTTGATAAAGCTTCCGTTGCAAGTTTTCGGGAATCGGCAAGATATTCTTCTATATCGAGATCGAATGGCTTTGATGAGTCCTCGACGCGGCATTTGAAAAAACTCGCGTCCGAACCGATCCAATCAGCAACCGAGACCAACCCGGCGAAAATCATCCCCGTCGAACGATCAAGCGCGTTTTCATCGTAAGTAAGGTCTGATAGGTCAACGCCAAGAATTTTTTTCAGCGTGCGGACATGCTCTTTCCGTGCTTTATCCCACGCCTCGCCGCCCAGAGCCAGATTTCCGGAACGTTGGATGTTCTGTAACGTTGTCGAATTTGCAAAGATCCCGTGATGCCCCCCGATCAACTGTGAAACTTCGCTAGCGATCTTGTTAGGGAATTGATATTCATTCTTCAAGATCTCCGGCAGCGTCAGCGATGTAACGAAGCCATGCGGCACGTCGCTAGCGGTTGAGCAAGAAGTACAGTGCAGATCGGTGTCCACATAAAGCTCGTAGAGCCGCTTTTTTTGATCAGTGTCCGGCTTGTGCATTCCGCGAAGAGCGAAGGGCGGCGAGCATTTGCCAAGGTCGTGCAATCCAGCAAGCCAGGCAATGATCCTACCTGATTTTTCCAGATCGCCTTCCAGACTGAACGGCCGTGCCAGCCGCCGCTTGGTAACTTCCGGCAGAGAGTCCGCCCACATCGCCTCTGCAACCGAGGCAATATCGATCATGTGACAGATCAGCGGATGAAAGGAATTTTGCCGCAGCGGGTTGTCGGGATCGTCACTGGTCTTGGCCCAGAAAAGTAGTATGGGATTCTTCATAAATGGGCGAAGGAGAACTTTGCGAAACATGCATACAACCAAAAACATCTTTGGCGTACGCGTTATGCAAGTTCGCGAACGTAACTTTGTCCGGCTAAGGTACGCTACCTTTTAAGTAAGAATCAAATTTGGGAGTCCGCGAAGACCCGTAGTGATGGAGCGAAGTAAATAGGGGTAGAACTAACTGCACCAAGAATGCAAGAAGACTTTGCGCAGATCAGTACCGATAGATCTTGACTGGCAAGAAGTATTGATCTGCGGGCCGCCAACTCGAATCCGTCTCTTAGCTACCGTTAAAGGAAATGAGATCTTTAGCCAACTCTTCTATAAAAATGCGTTTAAGAACAGGCGCGAGCGTTCGTAAAACATAGTGAACACCAACTTTGGTGCGATGGACTCTTAATCAAGCCCAATGAGAGGTTCTAAATTTGTGAAGAGATGGCTCCAGCAAGTCCTAATATAAGTCCTAATCGTGAAAGGAAGGCTTAAGAGGGCGTCTCTTGATGTCTGTAATATATTAACAGTATTGATTTTAGAATGGTGCACCCTGCAGGACTCAAACCTGCGGCCTTCTGATCCGAAGTCAGACGCTCTATTCAACTGAGCTAAGGGTGCTCAACAGTAATTTTAGATCGGCGGGAATACGAAAGCAAATCAGCGGCCGTTGGAGTTGCCGGCGGCCGGAGAGGCGGGCTCAGGACTCCGCTGCAGTTCTATGCGAAGATATCTCACCACTTCGCGGATCTCGGCCTCACTAAGCTTATCCTTGAACGCAGGCATGCCTTCATCCACAATTCCGTCAAAAACATATCGATATATCCGAGCGTCGTCCATCTCTCTGATCTTCTTAGACGTAAGATCGTCCGGCGTGATCGATGCACCCTCGATCTCGATCCGTCCACCGGTGCCATCCTCTTTGTGACAGATCGCACAATTGTCGGCGTAGAGTTTTCGGCCTGCAGCCATTAGATCTGCAGCCGGCGCGGACTGATTGGTCAGATTTACGGAATTAGCAGAGCTATTACTAATATCCGCTGATCTATTCGTTGGACCCGAACCTTCCGTGCAGGACGCGGCAAGGAATGAGGCCAACAATAGAGAGGCCATACGCGAGGCATACTGCGTGACTCTTAATATCTCATTCATCGTTACCAAGTTTAGCCTAGTCGTGGAAGACGGCAAAGCGATGTAAAAGGAGCCTGCCCATTCCCGATGCTGAAGTACAAGAGCCGATCAGCATCCACGTCTGAGAGGCGACTTGCTTGGTTCATTCTTTGAGCACCCGCATCATCTTTCGGCATGACCCCGTGTTCAGGCCGCGTCTGCCGTATAACTGCCCCTCTTTTGGTCAGAGCGTAAACTTCGTCTCTGAAGGGCTAATCGACGAATTGGAGTTTGCCGGGACGAGTCAATTGATCTATCGTTCTGTTTGATGGCTAACCTAAAAGATCTCGCTGTTCTCTGTCTTTTGCTAGTTCACGCTTTGAGTTTGTTTCCCTCGGCCGCCAGTGCCCAGGCAACAAGCGATGAAAAGTCAGTCGCCAATATTTCTTCTCCGGTAACTGTTCGCCGGGACGAAAGAAGTGTCCCCTATATAGAAGCCCGCAATGATCGAGACCTGTATTTCGTACAGGGATATGTGACTGCATCTGATAGGCTTTGGCAGATGGACCTGCTGCGACGTGTTGCCCGCGGCGAAACGGCTGAAATATTTGGCCGTCAGGCGCTCGAAGAGGATAAGATGTGGCGACGCTATGGCTTTGCGGCAGTAGCGGATGAGAATCTCAAATATCTGTCCCCAGAACTTCAACGGGCGCTTGAGAGCTATTCGGACGGCGTAAATGCTTATATTCAGTCACTTTCTAGTGAGAACTTACCCGGTGAATTCAAGATACTTCAGTATCGCCCCAAACAGTGGCAGCCAACAGACACGATCATGATCGGGAAGATACTTGCCGAGGCCCTTAGTTCGACCTGGCGGCAAGATCTTCAGCGTGCCGCAATAGGTTCGCTCTCGGCTGACCGTCTTCGTGACCTTACGAATCGCGTTACAAAATACGATGTGATCCTTTTTGGATCTGACGGAAAAGCGGCTGCCTCGGGCAATTCTTCGAGAAGACCAGAATTCAGCCCCCTTCTTCTGGGTAAGGCAGATAGGCTTACCGCTTTGCGTCAACGGTCTCTTGAACGCATCGGGGTTTTTGCCGAAGATCTGGCGGCCAGTAACAACTGGGTCCTAGCGGGCAAGCTTACCGCCGACGGAAAGCCAATTCTTGCAAATGATCCGCATCTCGCTGCGACCGCTCCCGGCATTTGGTACATGACCCACCTCGCGACGCCTACAATGCGGGTCGCGGGCGTCACATTTCCTGGCGTACCGGGGATCATACTTGGTCATAATGAATATTTCGCTTGGGGAGCTACGAATGTTGGGCCAGACGTGCAAGACATCTATATTGAAACAATTCAGCAAAGGGCTAACGATGGCGCGACGAAGTACAGGGTAGGAAATGATTGGGAGCAGCTAGCGGCTCGAAAGGAGAAGATCCTGGTTAGATCAAGTCCGCTCAAAGTGGATACCGAGGTGGTCGAACTCGAAGTCCAGGTCACCCGTAACGGTCCGATAATATTGACGGAGAATGAACGAAGTTACGCATTGAAATGGACCGCTTTGGACCCGAAGAATAGCGAGTTCGAGGCTTTCTTTAAGTTGAATCGGGGGCGTTCTTGGGAGGATTTCAGAAACGCCCTGGCCAGTTATGGCGGAGCGACGCAGAATTTTGTATTTGCCGATGTGAAAGGAAACATCGGCTGGCAGGTTGCAGGAAGGATCCCTTTACGGCGTTCAGGGCACGGTGAGTTTCCGTACGACGGAACAACCAGTGAAGGTGAATGGATAGGAAATATACCTTTCGCTGACCTGCCGTTTCTCTTTAATCCACCTAGTGGGCTGATAATAACGGCAAATCAGCGGATCGTCGGCACTGATTACAAGTATCCTCAGATGGTTCGTGACGCAGCACCTCCATGGCGAGCCCGACGGCTGCACGACCTTCTTTCTGGAAAGCGAAATTTGACCTTTGATCAGGTCTCCGAAGCCCAACACGACGTTTACAACATACCGCTTTCGATGCTTGCGAAGGAGATAGTCAATGCGGGCGCCGCTTCGCCAAATACGATCGGTTTGCTGAAAGACTGGGATGGCCGCATGGTCGCCACATCCCGTCCGGCTGTGGTCGTGAATGAGATACGAAGTTGTCTCGCGAACCGGATTGCCGAGGCTTTCAAGCCTGCTCCGGCGGCCGCGATCCGAGAGCGCGTTCTTTTCTGGGCCGTGACTGAGAGAACGCCACGATGGCTGCCCCCGGCATATAAAGATTACCCAGAGTTTTTGCGTGCGTGTGATGAAGCCTCCCGAACCGCGCTATCAGCACAGAATCGGCTCGGGCCTGACGATTCAATATGGCGCTGGGACTCAATATTCCGCGCGCGATTCACACATCCGCTCGCTGCGGCTCCTCTTATCGGAGCGCAGTTCCTGGTCGAACCGAAGGGAGTCAATGGAAGCGGCCAAACACCTAACGTCGGGGCGTTTGTTTCAATGCGTCACATCGCAAGCCCCGGGAATTGGGACGCAACTCGTTTAGTTATCCCGCTCGGACAAAGCGGTAATCCTGAGTCGCCCCATTTTCGTGACCAGTTTGAAGCTTGGAACACCGGCAAGCCTGCCGTATTTCCTTTCACTGATACTGCGGTTAAGAACGCTGCGAAAAGAGTCACGGAATTCAGGCCGTCACCTTTACTTTGACAGGCTCCGAATGCTGCGGAGTCGATCTAAAAGATCTTCGAGAATTATTGATGCTGCTTCCGCGTCCACTTTACTCTTAGTAGCTTTTGTAGAGACACCGCGTTCCCAAAGGCGCTTGCGGGCTTCGTAAGACGTCAGGCGCTCGTCCTGCAGGATTACCGGTATGGACAGAGAGAGGGAGAGCTTTCTTGCCTCATCCCGGACTGCGGCCGACATCGCGCTTTCTGTTCCGTCAAAGTTGTACGGCAAACCAATTACGACGCCGACCGCATCGAACTCAGCAACTATGTCCCTGATCGCCATCAGAGTCTTTTTCCAGCTAGTTCGAACGATCGTACGAACAGGCGAAGCAATGGTTTGCGATGCGTCCGAGACCGCGATCCCGATAAACGATAGCCCAGGGTCAAGACCTATTAATCTTCCTTTCTCCGGCAGATCACACAGGACTGCAATCTGGTCCTCATTAGTTGTTTCTTTCTCAGGCACGTAAAATATATAATCGAGTGATTATTTCGACGCTGGAAACAACCAGGTTCGATGAAACGTAAGATAAAGCGTAGTTCATACCACAAGAGGTAATTTATGTCATTTCGCGGAAAGCTCTCCATATTGATGTTCTCGGCGGCAATCGGCCTTTACGCCGTAGTAGGGGGTATCTTGAGCCCATGGACTCGTGCCCAGCAGCCGATAAATGATGCTGGCGCCCAGATCAGGATACTTCAATCTGTACTTCAGCATATAGAGAACGACTATGTGGACGTGCCAAACCTGGAAAAGGTAAGGTTCGGCGCGCTGCGAGGGCTTGTCGGGGGATTGGACCCATATTCATCTTATTTGACACCTGAACAGGTTGCCGAGTACACCTCAGGCAAGACAAGCAAAAAAGCCGGGATCGGGGCAGAGTTTTCGCAAGTTTCTCTCTATCTGTATGTTATTTCCGTGGTAAAGGGGTCAAATGCGGAAAAGGCCGGCCTACGCTCCGGCGACGTGATCGAGTACATTGAGAACCGCGCTACTCGGGACATCTCGCTTTATGATGCGAGGCAAATGATTTTCGGCGAACCGGGGACTTCCGTTAATCTTAGGGTACTCAGGGCGGGCGAACGCCCCTTCGCTGTTAAGGTGACGCGCGGCGATATTAAGGCGCCGCTACCCGAATCCTCCGTAGAAGCGGGTAAGACAGGCGTGATCAAGGTGCACAGCCTTGAAACGGGTAACGCCGAGGGCGTAAAGTTGCAGATCGCCTCACTTCAAAAACAGGGGATCGACAAGATCGTTCTAGACCTTAGAGGTGTTGCGACCGGCACATTGGACGAAGCGGTTTCAGTTGCCAATCTTTTCGTTGGCAGCGGAGAACTCGCAAAGGTTATCGGCAGGGACAACAAAGTGCTCAGGACTTTATCAGCAGATCCGGCAAAAGCTGTATTTTCTGGAAAGCTCGCGGTTTTGATCGATCTGGGAACTGCAGGCCCTGGCGAGGTGGTTGCCTCGGCGATGCTGGAGCGGAAGAGGGCCGAAGTCGTCGGAGAGAGAAGTTTCGGTGCAGGGACCGAGCAACAGCTGTTCACGCTACGAGCGGGGGACGGACTTCTTTTGACAACTGCAAAGTGGGCGTCGCCATCAGGTGTCCCCTTTTTGGGTACGGATCGTGCTTCGATGGGCATCAAGCCGTCAGTGGAGGTGAAGCGTCCTGATACACCTGAGCCAGTAGATGTTGAAGAATTGCTCGACCAACAGGAGGACCAGAACCAACAGCCACAGGCCGCGCCGACTCCCGGTGCCGCACCAGAGGCTAAGAAACCTGCAGAGGACGTTCAGTTAAAGCGAGCGATCGAATTGCTTCAAGATAAAGCGCAAGCCGTCTCAACAAGTAATTGATCTTTAAACCTGATCATTGGTTTACGATATGAGCCGGGTGAGCATCCCGGCTTTTACTTTGTTCTGCAAGTTCAAGACTGCTAGAATCAGCAAGGAATCGTCATGAACCGTAGAAACGCTGTCTGCTTGATTTTGTTGCTGACCGCCGCCTCATCCATGGTCGTGTCGGTTCGGGGTCAGTCCACAAGCCAGGAATATCCGACGCCGGTCAGTGCAAATGAGGTCTCGGGAACGATCAAAGCTCGCGATATCGGCGATCCTAGGTTGACCACCTATTACTATCTCATTCAGGGTGAACAGGGAGACCTCTTCCTCAATCTCGTGACACGCAATTTTGCTGGCGATATTGATCTCTTCACCTTCACCGGGCTTCGGCCGCTCGCTAAGATCGTCGTACTAGGCGATCTTGGTGAAAGCGAAACCGGCCGCGCGATCTATCTGAGGAGGCCGGAGAAGCTTCTTCTAAGGGTCCAGGGCCGCACGCCTAACGATGAACCGGCCACCTACAGGTTCAAGTTTGGGGGTAGTTTTGCGGTGATGAAGCCCGAAGATGCATTGGGCCAGCCAGACATACCCCGCCTTAGCTCGGAAACGAGGGGAACCGTCCGCGTTACTTCTTCCGGAGCGGTCATTCCTCTCGCACCTGAACCCGCAAAGGCCGGCGCAGAACAACAGCCCGCAAAACTCGAAGCCGTGTCAGAACCTGAAAAGAACGAGAGTCCAAAACTTCGGGACCTAGATAGTGTCAAGGCACAAATTCCGTCGGAGAAGAAGACCGAAACATCTAAGGAGGCTAACCAGGATGTTACCCTTCCTAAGGTTGTGATCTCCGACCCTCTTGGCGATGATGCCCGTTCCGTTGAGCCCAACGCCCCGGCCGAAGCAAAGGAACCTCGTCCGATCTCAATTGGGGCGCGTCGGGCGGCCATTTCGGCAGGCGGCCAAAAGGTGCCCTTAAGGATCTCTGAAAGAAAGGCTCCGATACAAAAGGTCGTTTCGGGAAATGACGCTGATGCCGTCGCGGTTGAAGAGGTCAAGCGATCAGCTGCGGGATCGTCGGATCCTGGCGAGAGGATGGCCCCAAATCCCATCGATCCTCTTGCGTCGATAACACTTGTTATAGAGCTTAAGAACGGAAGCATCGTTGAAAAGACGATGAGGGAAGTTCGCAGTTTTTCGGTTACGGAAGGCGTTCTTGTCGTAATACTCTCCGACGGAAAAACATCCCGTTATCCCATGACGGAAGTAGCTCGGGTCAGGATAGAGAATTTACCTAGAAACTAGGCGTAGCTATGCAGACCGGGCAGCAAATAGCTCACTCCTAGATAGGTAAATATGACCAAAAGAAAACCTACTATCGCAAAGTAAGCAGAGCTTCTACCCGTCCATCCCCTCGAAATACGCGTATGCAGAAAGGCCGCGTAAGTGAGCCATGCAACAAGCGCCCCCGTTTCCTTGGAATCGAAGCCCCACGGCCTGCCCCAGGATTCATTTGCCCATATTGCTCCCGTGATAAGAAGCATTGCAAGACCCGCGAACGCAAGGCACGCCGTCCTATACATCAGCCCGTCAAGCGACTCAAGCGAAGGCAGGCGTTCGCGTATTTTGTCAGTCCTGAACGAAAAAATAAGCAGGAAAATTGTTCCAGCCAAGCCCGTCAATAACCCTGCTAATTCTACTGGGTTGGTGTTGAGGCTCAAATACATACGCCCGCCGTTTGCCTCGAGATATGAGCGGCCAGCTTGCTCAAATTGGGCTGGAGTTATTGCCGCGAACTCTTTTGCAGTTAACTGTTCCTTTTCGGCGATCGCGCGTCCCGCAGTTATATACTGCACAGGATCAGAATCAACTTGCGACCGAAGACGAGAGCCTACGTCAGTTGGCGTCTTGATACCCGATACCAAAAGTGCTATCGCAACCAACTGAGCCGCCAGAGAGAGCTTCAGCAAGAAGTGACCAAAGATGCGTGCCTGCTCATTTTGCCTGTAAATGTAAAGAAGAAAAGCTGCGATGACCCCGACCGAGATGAGGCTGACCACGACCAGCGCCGGACCAACATAAGGCAGTTCGAGCCGAAAAGGGGCGGAAAAGGGCTTCCCACCAGAAAGGTTTGGCAGAAACAGCCCAGCTCGATAGGTGAATTCAGTCAAGACCGAAAACTTGCTGATAGAAGCTATCACGGACAATATGAAGATATTTGCCCATATCGCCATCGCCTCTACCTTTGCCTTATCTTTCAGTAGGTAAAGGACCGCAATTGCAAAGCACACAAGAGCAACCCCGTAACTCAGCGACGCAACACCCACATGTATCGGCCTCCAGTAAGAGTCAAGGACCGGCGGCAGATCGATGAACTCACCGCCAATAAAACGGGCAAGCGTGAGTATCAGTGCGGCAAGAGGAAGAGTGAAGGCACTAAGGATCTGATAGTGAGATCTGCGTGCCAGAAGCAGCGTGGTAATCCCGGCACCGAACGCAAAAGCGATGCTGTAATCATAGAGATTGGCCAAGGGTATGTAACGGAATATCCAAGGAGTCTCCATGTTGCCTGCGGCGCGCATCGCTGATATCTCATGTTCGTAGGCCGCAACCCAGCGAACAAGCCAGCTAGACAGATTGAAGAAAACGCCGACGGTCGCGGTCCACAGCCCGAGCTTCCGGGCCATATCTGACGGCGCGTAAAGATTCGTCAGATGGAACAATGCGGCAAGAATATAGGCGGCCAGAGCGATCATCATCAGCGCTCCGTCAGAAATGAAACTGCCACCGGCTTGGATCCGCGCAAACAGCATCGCCAACGCTCCGCCAACGGCGATCACGGCCGGAAGGTAAGACAATATTGACGGGCCGTTCAGCCGGCCAATCTCTTTCTCGCTGATCTCACGTGCCATAGGTACCTCTATAACTGTCTGTTTCCTTCCGGACTTCGTTGATTAAGGATCCGCTGAGTAGCGGATGTGTCAATTCCCAGGAAACTTCGTCCAAAAGATGACATAAAATCTACACCTAACTTTCTTTTTCTGATGCCAGTATCCTGCGAACATCAGCCGTTAGCCGCTCAAATTTTTCCTCAAATGCCGAATGATTTCTATTCGTATTCCCAGCGAGCACGATCTCGATCGCGCCGCCATCTTTCCGCATGATATGCGCCCACACACGGCGGTGCGAATAGAAAAATACGAAGATCAATGCCCCGATCAGCCCAAAACCCCCAAAATACCATGCGATGAAAGCACCGTTGTAAGGATCGTATTTTATTGACAGAACGTGGGCAAAAGGAGATTTTTCATACTCAATAAGCTGCCATTTGTAGCCTGCCTTTGCTGCTCCTACCGGCATATTAGCCGCAATGCCTTCGCCAAACGCGAAAACTCGTGTCCTTTGCCCGTCGGGAGGAGTTACATTCAGAACCGCGGCAGGGCGGTTGTATTCGCCGGATCGCGTATCAGGATTGCCGCTCGAGTTAAAAGTAAAATCGGGCAAAAACTGGTCATATTCAACCAAAGTTCCGTCCGCAAGAGTAACGGAACCCATCCTTGGGATGTCGATCACCATAGGCTCGGCACCGTCTTCTGGCGTTGCCTCGATCTTGATTGTGCGTGCATGGCCGACCGGAATGGTCTGCGCCTGGAAGAAACGGTATCCCCGGTACGAGAACGGATTGTTCATGCTGATGTCCGCAATCGTAGTACCGTACTCGGGATCGTCGATCTTGAGTTGTGTCCGCCAGTCGAGAGTGTTCGATACATCGATAGACCCGCCTGGATCGATCAGCTTCTGCTGAATATCGGTGCAGGTCATCGTGAAAGGAAGCTGTACATCAAACTTCTCCTTTTGGTCCAGATCAAACTGGATCATTTGGATCTTGTCTGTCGCATCGCCAGGAATCATCCTGACGTCGGCATCAAATCCCGTTCGCAGTGCTACGAAATGTCCTAGAAAGAGAGTGAGGAGGGCAACGTGAACTATGTAGGCTCCGAGGCGATTGGCACGTCCCGCTTCTCCAAACACGACAGTGATCGGGGATACTACCCTCCTGTCGAACCGCTTTTGTCCACTTTCATCGACCTCGTAGCTGGCCGTCTCTTTCTCTGAGATCTTTGTCTCTAGTCCGTGGCTTCGAAAAGCTGCGGCGATCGCTTTTGCTTCGGCAAGGGGGTCATTCGCCGTTGTTTCGATGACAGCGGACTGGTCCTGGCCAAGCAGCCAATCTCGGGTCGCAAAATACTTTGGTTTTGAAAAGTACTGCTCCCACATTTTCGGGAAGCGGTCGATAGAGGCCAATATAATGTTGAGCGAAAGAACAAGAAGCAGAAGGTTGTAGTACCAACTGTGATAAATATCGAAAAAGCCAAGCGTGCCGAAAACTATCCTTTCCGCAGGCGTCAGGGAAGCAAAGTATACATCGAAGCCATTGACGTTCTGCTGAATGACGAGCATTCCAATGACCGAAAGTATGACCAGGATGCAAAGCAAGACCACGCCGAGCCTCACGGAGCTCAGAAAATTCAATAGCCGATCTATGATCGGCACGGACCGTTTCGGCACCTCCTGCGCCTTGATCGTTTCTTCTGCTGCGGACATCGCTTCTCTGAAAAATGATAGCCCAGCCATATTCGTTTGTCACCCTGATGGTAATTAGGAAAGCTTGAAGAAAAAAGAAGAGATCCCTTGAGTAGGGGCGGTTGGAAATGCCGGTCAAAACGGATATCCTATTCTGCAAGCTGACGTGGATCTTCTAGAATCTGCAATGAGTACCAGAGCCGCGAACCTAAGTAAAGAGAGAATGATCGGTCTCCGTGAACGACTTCTTTCTTTTGCCGAACTCACAAAACCTCGAATTGCATTAATGCTTGTGCTGACCTCGGCAGCAGGTTTTTTTCTAGGCACAAGAGGTTCGGTTGATCTTCTTCTTTTTGTTCACGCGATGTTCGGAATAGGGCTACTGGCGTTTGGCGTCGCTACGCTCAATCAATATTTGGAAAGAAGCAGCGATGCCCTAATGAAAAGGACAGCGAGCCGGCCGCTTCCAACAGGGCGTGTTTCGCCGAACGAAGCTCTGATCTTCGGCCTCGTGCTGTGCCTGGCGAGTGAGGCGTATCTGTACTTTCTCGTCAATCCGCTGACGGCGGGGCTTGGGCTTATAGTGATCGTTGGTTATGTGCTTCTTTACACACCGCTGAAGCGTCGGACCTCAGTCTCTACTGCGATAGGAGCGGTACCGGGCTCCATGCCTCCTCTTATGGGTTGGACAGCGGCAGCAAATGAGATCACTTTGGGTGCTTGGGCACTATTCGGATTCCTATTCCTTTGGCAGTTTCCGCACTTTCTGGCCATCGCCTGGATGTATCGGGAAGAATATGCAAAGGCCGGGATAAAAATGCTTCCTGTTGTTGAGCCAACCGGAAAGATCACCGCGCGGCAGATCGTGCTTTTCACCATCATGCTGATCCCGGTCAGTTTGGCCCCCTTTTTCCTGGGTTTCGCTGGACCGATTTTTCTTGTCAGTGCGATAGCATTAGGTATTTGGTTTCTATTTGAAAGTATTACCGCCGCCCGCGAAAGATCAGCGGCACGGGCTAGACGTCTGCTTATGGCTTCGGTGCTGTATCTTCCGCTTATTTTTGCCCTTGCGGTAATTGATCATCGCTAGATATATGAAGACCGGCACATTGGAGAGAGACCTTGCGGCCGGAAGCGGCCGGCCATTGAAGCGGAGGCTTTCGGCGGCTTCGGGCAGCCGCGGGGGCCCAAGCGACGGTGGAGGTCCTAATGATAACGACCACAAGCTGCCCGAGCCTTTGGTCAAGGACTCTGATAACGGGCCCAGAACGGATAAGTCAAAATACATTGCCTGGTTTCTTATTCTCGCTGTGGGAATGACGTTTGCCGGCTTATTAGGTGCCTATTTTATGATAGCCACCAACAAGGCGGCCGAATGGCGCCCTTTTGAACTGCCCGCTCAGATCTGGATCAGTTCGGTGCTTATTCTCCTCAGCAGTGTTACATTCTCGTTTGCGTATAGGGCCATCGCGGATCATCGCTATGATCTGGCCCGAAAATGGTTGATCGGCACGACCATACTCGGCGGTGCATTTGTCTCATCACAGATCTTGGTTTGGCTCGCACTTGCTGGGCAAGGACTGTACGCTTCCGGAAACCCTTATGCTGGGTTCTTTTATATTCTAACCGGAACGCATCTTGTTCACGTCGCGGGCGGCCTTATTGCTCTTGGATCTGTGATTCTTCGGAATTGGTATCCCGCCAGAAGCGATCCTGAACGAAATTACCGCGCGGATGTGGCACGTTCGGTAGGTTGGTACTGGCACTTTATGGGTTTTCTATGGATCATTCTTGTCGCTTTCCTGGGGTTTTGGAAATGATCGACCTTGTGCTGAATGGAATTGCTTAAGATATTTCCACATTTGAATGCCGCTCTAAATGCAACCAGCTGTTGTTTCTTAGTTCTCGGCTTTTATTTCATTCTAAGGAAAAGAGTTAAGCTTCACCGGGCCACTATGCTTGCGGCAAGCACGGTGTCCGCTGCATTCCTCGTATCTTATGTAATACATCATGTTTTGCGCACCTCGATGTATGGCCTAGGTCCGACACGTTTTTCAGGAGAAGGGTTGGCAAGACCAATTTACTTCACGATCCTCACATCGCACACTATACTTGCGGCCCTGGTTGCTCCCTTTGTTTTGCTTACTTTATTCAAGGCTCTAAAGGGACGGTTTGACGCCCATAAACGGATCGCAAGGTTAGTATATCCAATTTGGCTTTATGTCTCGATCACCGGGGTAGCGGTCTATCTTATGCTCTATCAACTATTTCCAGCAAACTGATCTGAATAAGGTTTTTTCCTTGTCAACCATTCTCGGAGTGTGGTACTCTAACGATTGTTGAAAAGTTGATCACCGAAGCCGAGCGATCCCTGTTCGGCGCGGGGGACCCAAACAGAGGGTTAAAAATTAACCTTCTACCAGGGGCGAAGCGGTTTGAACCGCAGGGATAATCTTTCGTTCCTAGCCCGACAGCTAACCTCGTAGGTGTTGCAAAGAAGTTACTGCAATAAGCCTTGTTAAAGACGCGATTTTGTGTGTGCTTCGCGCTCTCTGCTTTCTCAACACTTCAAGCAGACATCCGGTCTTCTCAAAGAAAAAAGTTCCGCGAATTCTCACGCGGAACTTTTTTTGTGATCTTTTTGATCGCAGCAGACTGCATCTCGGGACTGTCTCTCAAGATGGACGCCCCATCCTTCATGTACAACATTAACTGACGCCCCGCCATGCGGCTAAGAACCATAGCAATTTGTCAATATTTCTATGTCGTTACTTCCCAACAATTAGCCGTCCTAACTTGAGGTGCTTTATCGGTACCTTTTCATTCTCATCAACGGCGACCTTTAATGGCCGTCCAGGAAGCTTGATCGCGAAAGTCTCGATCCTCTTTGCAATCTCTATCGTCTCACTCTTGGTACCACTCTGTGTTTCTATAGAGATCTCAAGTGGAATTCGAAAAGCAGTTGGAGTAAACCTGTCTTGACGTTGAGTTTGTCTGAATGTGAGCGATAAAGTTCGGGTAGCCGGAGCATATCGCTGAGCGACCTCGATCTTCGGCGCTCCAAGGCCATATACCCACTGGTCAAAAAACCACTTTAAGTCTGTCCCGGATGCCTCCTCCATAGCTCGCTTGAGATCCGAAGACTCGACGTTATCAAACTTGTGACGGTTCAGATAGATGTTCACACCCTTCCAAAAGGCCTCATCGCCGACCTGCTCGCGAAGGGTGTGTAGAACCGCACCTCCTTTGTTGTATGTGGTGCCGGCCCGGTCGAACAAAGAATCAACGTTTGCGGCATTTCGGTTAAAAAGTCCGTGACGCTTGGGATTTACCGCATCTTCAGCGAGAAACCTTTCAGCGTCAGACTTGACCTTTGCAATATACGCCGCTCGACCATAAAGCTTTTCTCGAGACACTGCTTCCATCAAGGTCGCAAAACCCTCGTTCAACCAAAGTTCGGCCCAGTTCTTACAAGTTACAAGATTGCCGAACCACGAATGAGCAAGTTCATGGGCAACGAGATCTTCTGTATAGTTTGCAAACAGAGGACTATTAGCTGCTAGTATCTCAGTGTCCGCCATGGTGGTCGCGGTTACATTCTCCATCCCGCCGAACTGAAATGATCCGACCATCGTCTGATCGTATTTTACAAATGGGTAAGGAACGCCGGTAAGCTCTTCGAATATCCGGAACATATCCCGCGTCTTGCCGTAGGCCTTTGGAACGATATACTCTGTTCCCGGATAGATATAGTAACCGAGCGGAATATTCCGATATTGCTCGTTGACCTTTACAAACTCGCCAATAACAAAGGAGACAAGGTATGTAGAGAACGGAACACTCATCCGGAAGTGATGGGTTATCGTCCCGTCAAGATTTTCGTTCTTTCCCACCAATTGGCCGTTGCCAATGACCGTTTCATTTCGGCTTGCTGTGATGAATTGTTCGGTCGTTGCTTTGTCACTTGGGAAATCGAACGACGGGAACCAATACCTGGCTTCTTCCGGCTCACCTTGGGTCCAGATCTGAGCGGAGTGGCCGGGGAATCCCTCGGTCGCCTTTCTCTCATCTACAAAATAGATACCTTTCTTTGGAGTTGCTGAATATTTAAACCTAAGACCTATAAGCTCACCCTTTCCATATACGCGGTCCAGATCGATCACGATCTTTCCGGGCGCGGTTCGGTAATTTAGAGGTTTGCCACCGGGTTCCAAAGCGACCGAAGTATATGAGATGCCTACCGAATCGAGTGTGACCTGCCGAAATGAATCTGCCAATGGCTTCAGAAGAACGGTCGTATCACCGAGAACCCGCCTTTCTTTTCGATCGAACGAGACGCGCAAAATATAATGCTGCACGTCGTAATCACTTGTCCGAGTAAAGTTAGGTATCTGCGCAAATGCTGAAGGCGATAATATGATGAACGCGGCGATAACAGCCGCGTTCCGTGCAAGGAATTTATTCATTTTCTTTAGTTGTTCACTTCAAGTATTTGTCCAGCCAGGAGATTACATTCGAATACCAAAATTCTGAATTCTGAGGCTTCAGTATCCAATGGCCTTCATCGGGAAAAATGATCAACTTAGATGGGACATTCTTGAGCTGAAGACTGGTAAAAAGCTGAAGGCTCTGGTCTACTGGCACACGAAAATCAAGCTCACCGGCTGTCACCAAAGTAGGAGTTGAAAAATTCTTTACGAATTTGTTTGGGGACCATCGCTGATAGTTGACCGGATTTTCCCAGGGCATTCCCTTGAACTCCCAGTTGACGAAGAATATCTCTTCAGTAGAAGTGGCCATACTTTCAAGGTTATAAACTCCCGCGTGCGACACAAGGGTTTTGAACTTAAATCTCGGATCATTGTTGTGCCCGAGGATCCAATTGACCATGTAGCCGCCATAACTAGCCCCAGCCCCACCGATGCGATTACGGTCGATATACGGACGTTTCAAGACCTCAACGACGCCGTTCTTAATGTCAACAAATACTTTCCCACCCCAATCGCCAGAGATCTCATCGACAAATTTCTGTCCGTAACCGGTCGATCCTCGCGGATTGGGCAAAAATACGACGTAACCTGCATTAGCAAATACCTGGGCATTCCAACGCCAGCTCCACGTATCATTCCAAGCACTCTGCGGCCCGCCGTGGATCAGAACCAGAAGCGGATATTTCCTAGTGGCATCAAAATTGATCGGCTTGACCAAGAAGCCATGTATAGGCGTCTGCAAAGCACCTCGCCAATTCAGCTCCTCAGCAGCCGGAAGATTCAGGTTGCTGCGTGTCTTGCTAAGGGAAGTTATAGCGGTGCCCTGCAGCGATGACGCAAAAACCTCTGATGGTGCCGCGAGCGAGCTGGTGAGAAAAACTAGCGTTCGCGCGTCAGGGGTTAGGCTGATGTTCGTGATGAACGGGAAGGACGCGAGCGATCCGCCGACCTGCTTCACATGCGTCGCAATACGCTGGCGAAAGTCTGGTTCGAGCGGCACAGTGAAGACTCGCGATCGCCCCCTCTCGACAGCGGTGAAATATACGGTCTTATTGTCCGATGAGACCGAAAGATCGTCGGCCTGTTGGTCAAATCCTCGCGTTAGCTCCACTGTTTCTCCGGACCGCCGATCATATCGCATTATTCGCCATCTGTCGGCCTCGAAGGTGGGCGTAGCCTGGGAGCGGTAAAGCATATACCGGCCGTCGGAGGTGTAGTAAGGAGAAACATCATACCCCTTATTGGTGACCGTGATATTTCTCGGTTCGCCTCCATTCAGTCGGACTACGTAAATGTCGCTGTTGGTCGAGGTCGCCTCGACCTTGTCCGGATTTCGCAGGAAAGCGATCTCAGAACTGTCGGGAGAGAACGCATAGTCGTGGCCAGTTGAAGCAGAATACGGTGGAGAATCGTAGTCGCCGGGGGTTAGGTCCCGTGCGATTCCGCCTTCGCTCGCTACTATGAATACATGCGTCCGCTTGCGGTCGCGCCATTCGTTCCAGTGTTTGAAAAGGAGCCGTTCGGCCACTTTTGCCTTCACTTTGCTGTTCTCAACCCTTTCATCCTCCGCTTTATTGCAGGCGTCTGTGGTACATTCAGGATAAACATCGGACACAAAAGCGATCCATCGCCCGTCGGGCGACCAAACTGGGTTTCCGGCACCGGTCGAGATGCGCGTCACTTGGCGGTCGTTGTCACCGTCCGGGTCCATCGTCCAGATCTGTCCGCCGGTCACATAAGCGATCTTACGCCCATCCGGAGACCATCGGGGACTAGAGTGCGACGCATTTCCTCGGGTCAATTGTTTAGGGTTGGATCCATCGATGTTAACCACGTGGATGTGCGTAAGCGTTCGGTTCTCTGTCTTATTGACCACGCCGACAGTGTATGCAACCTTTCGTCCGTCAGGCGACAACTGCGGGTCGCCAACGCGACGAAGATTGATCATATCTTCGAAGGTGAACGAAGTCTGGGCAACAACAGATACTGCCGAAATTGCAAGAATAAAAGAAAAAGCGATGCGGTGAAAAGATTTTACTCTCATATCGAATGATTTGTTGGACGATCGCCTGATCATCCACGACATTTCTTTGTTCAAAGAAATATGTACTCAGTAACAAAAGGGTGTCCCTATGACGAAGTCACGAGCGATTGTAGAATGAAAACTATGAAACTCGGAAACGTGCTAACCCTTATCTTGCTACTGTGCATTACGTTGTGTGCCCAAGATGCAGCGCCTGGTCCAAGGATGTATGAACCAGCGGCGATCAACTCACTTCGTGAGCTTCAGCGTGCCGCACTCGCCAGCAACTATGCCTTAAAGCACACCGCTTATCTGACGAATAACATTGGCCCACGGCTGACCGGTTCGCCGCAGGCAGAGCGCGCCGTTCAATATGTCGCAGATGAGATGCGAAAATTGGGCCTAGAGGTTCGTCTGCAAGAACTGAAGGTTCCCCACTGGGTACGAGGCAAAGAAACCGGAGAATTGACCGAATTTCCCGGAATGGCACGAGGCTCTACTCAGAAGATAGTGCTTACCGCTTTGGGGGGAAGTGTGGCGACGCCAGAATCGGGTATTGATGCAGAGGTCGTCGTTGTCTCGTCGATAGCTGAGCTTGAGAGTCTCGGTCGGCGGGGAGTTGAGGGTAAGATCGTGCTTTTTAACAGCAAGTTCAATAGGGAACTTGCGGCGTCAGGATTTGGGATCCAGGCCTATGGAAATGCTGTTGCGATCAGGGGTGCAGGGCCGAATGCAGCGGGCAGACTCGGCGCCGTGGCCGCTTTGGTGCGGTCGGTCGGCGGTTCCCAAAACCGCCTCGCCCATACAGGTGCACTCAGGTATGAAGCGAATACCCCGAAGATCCCTGCGGCTGCGGTGAGCAACGAGGATGCCGAACTCATGGCCTACCTAGCCGCATCAGGCAAGATCAGAATTCGGCTGGTACTCACACCGAAAACGCTTCCGGATACGACAACCTACAATGTTATTGCTGACTTAAAGGGGAAAGATCGACCGGACGAGGTCGTGATCGTGTCCGGGCATCTTGACTCTTGGGACCTCGGAACCGGAGCACTTGATGATGCTTGCGGTGTCGCGGTCTCGATGCAGGTGCCGTTTCTTTTAAAGCAGCTTGGCCTAAGACCGAAACGTACCATCCGCGTGATCGCTTATATGAACGAAGAGAACGGCCTAGTCGGCGGCACGGAGTATGCCCGGGAGGAAGCGGCAAACCTTTCGAAGCATTTTGCCGCTATCGAAAGCGATCTCGGTGCTGGTAACACTGTCGGCATTTTGTTTGCCGGAAAGGCGGAAATTGCGTCGTATCTGGGTCCGATCTCTGCGGTGCTTCGCGATCAGGGCTCGCCGCTTATCCAGTATCAGCCCGGCGGGGTTGGAGCAGACATCGGGCCGCTTACGACGCAAGGTGTGCCGTCGTTCGCTCCGTTTTTTGACACGACGACCTATTTCGATTATCACCACACCTCAGCGGACACCTTTGACAAGATCGATCCGCGACATTTGGCTAGACTGGGTTCTCTGATGGCTGTGTTGGCATTTGGACTTTCCGAACTGGAACAACCATTGCCGCGCTAAACTAGATGGATGGATCGCATTTCGAGATGGGATTGCGTTTGGTTCGAGACATTGGTAGGCTCAAACGAAGAATCGGAAAGAGTTTTAGTGCCGCCTTTGGATGAGGCGATCTGAGGTTTCGGAGCTTTAAGAATGAACAGACCACCGCCGTATTTTCCGCAGAACCAACTATCTCCACCAGACGAGAAAAGATATCGAAAATTCAAACTCGTAATGGCTTTGCTGACCATGTTCCTTGTGGGACTTCTTCTGGGGGTAGGGTACGGGGTTTATTTGCTTGTAACATGGATGTTGTGACCGTGAGTCGCGGCCGAACCAATTGTCTTTCCCTCTTGGAAACTAAAAACCGATCGAAATGCTTAAGGTCAAGAACATTTCGACCGGCCTAGATCTAGATTCTGCCTTTTCACTTATTACTTTTCTGATCTTGCCTTGCAAGTCCTGCGCGTGCACGAGCCCCTTCGATGGCCAACTGCCTTGCCTGCGGCATCAACTCGATCGCCTTTAGGAGCTGCGTGTCATATTCATTGGAGACCTGAAGCGAGGTTTGGAAACCGTAGGCCGCTGCAACGAGTTCGGAGCGAAGACTTCGTTCAACAAACTCCCGTTCTTTATCGACCTGCGCAGCGGTGAACTTATACTTTGAAACGGCAAAATTACGGAATGCCGAATAGACACGGTCTGTTATAGGAAAATCTTTCGCTGAGATGTCATAACCAAAAACAATAGGTTTATCCACCTTGTAAGATTCAAATCCCGCGACTTTCCCATACACAAGATCCATGGCGAAAGCGAATATCGGGTTGTTCAATCGCTGTTGACCTCGAAACCTTTCAGCAGAAATAGTGTCTGGTTTTATATGCACGTCAGGCTCTATTCCGCCACCGCCATAAACGCTCCGTCCTGAATCTGTTTTGCTCTCCGGCCCTTTTGGACTTGTCGGGCTCTGCTCACTATTAGAACCAAGGCCGCCATTTGTATAGTAGTCATACAAATTACCGTTTGAATAATCACGCTGAATGACCCGCCCGGATGGCGTTTCATACTTTGCAATGGTCAAAAGCAGCATCGAGCCGTGTTCCAATCTGAAAGGGTTCTGGACCAAACCCTTACCAAAAGTGGTCTCACCCACTATCAGAGCACGGTCATGGTCCTGAAGGGCACCGGCCAGGATCTCTGAAGCGGACGCCGATTGCCTGTTGACCAGAACAACAATCGGCATTTTCTCAGGGTTTGGATTATCAGCCCGGAAGGGAATGGTTACCCCGTCAAGCCTTCCATTCTGTGTGAAGACCAGCTGCCCGGCCGAAAGGAACGTATTTGCCACACGATAGGCCTGACCAACAAGACCGCCGCCATTTCCCTTCAAATCGAGAACAACCTGGGTCATACCCTTCGCCTTCAGCCTTTTCATTGCGTCAAGGAACTCGGCATAGGTCGTCTGATTGAAGCCGCCCGTCATAGCAATGTAGCCGACACCTGGGCGGATCATATATGACTCGGCGATCGATGGCTGCCAAACAGCATCACGAATTATGTCGATGGTCTCTCGTTTTCCTGTGCCGTGTCGCTCGATAACAAGTTTCGCCGGTGTTCCCCTCGGGCCCCTGAGCTGGTTACGCACCTCAGCAAACGGCTTTCCGAGCATCGATTTGCCATTGACCTCAATGATCTTATCACCGTATCTCAACCCGGCCCGGTGGGCAGGGGCATCCTGGAAAGTCGATCGGATATATGTGGCAATAATGTTGCCGCTTGGATCGCTTAGATCGCCTATCGTCGCCCCGATACCAAAATATCGGGAGCTTTGGTCGGTCATGAACTGCTCAAACTCTTTAGCATCGAAGTAATTCGAATGGGGATCAAGAGCATGAAGCATTGCGTCTATCGACGACTTGAACACCTCGTTATAATCCACCTTGGCACCGCCAAAATGGTTCGCCTCGATCAAAGCGAGCGCCTCGGTAACGTCCTGTTTGATCTTCTCGGTGGTAACCTTACCTTTCTTGTCAGCAGAATCCTTAGTTACAGGCGCCGGCTTGGAAGAATCGCCCTGGTACTGCCCATGAACTTGGGTTGAAAAAGAAATGAATATGACAATTGCAAGTAGGGCTAAAAGTGCTTTCACTACAAATCCTCTCCCTTGTCGAACTTCCACTAAAGGTCAAAGCGGTCGAAAAATGATAACATTCCTTTGAAGAAAATGCGACGGAAATAGTTGCTTTGCCAATTGTTAGCGGTCGATGGCCGCTTAGGTCTTACAACGGCGTTTGGCCGGAAATTATCTTAAGGTTCTAGGCATCCTTTCTGTAACAACCAAATGGGGCACCTTCTAGAGATCTCCAATTTGCAGACATTCTTTCCGACAAGATCCGGCCTTGTCAGAGCGGTCGATGACGTAAGTTTCAACGTCGAACGGGGAGAGTTTCTCGGCCTTGTGGGCGAGTCGGGCTGCGGCAAGTCGATCACCGCACTCTCGATCATGCGGCTAATTTATCCGCCTGGGAAGATCGTGGGCGGTTCTATACGATTCAAGGATGAAGATCTGACCTCTGCGACCGAAGATCGGATGCGCCAGATCCGCGGAAACGATATTGCGATGATCTTTCAGGACCCGATGACGTCGCTGAATCCGGTCTTTACGGTAGGCGACCAGATCGCAGAAGCGATCCGGCTCCATCGAAGGGTAACCCGGAAAGAGGCGTGGAAAGCGGCGATCGAGGCGATGAAGGAGGTGGCGATTCCCGCGCCCGAACGCAGGGCGGGAGACTATCCTCATCAGCTATCCGGTGGAATGAGACAGCGTGTGATGATCGCCATGGCCTTGGCCTGCGATCCTGAACTCCTGATCGCCGACGAACCAACTACGGCCCTAGACGTGACCATTCAGGCGCAGATCCTTGAGCTTCTGGATGAGCTTCGCCGGTCGCGGGAACTCGCAGTCCTGCTGATCACACATGACCTTGGCGTTGTGGCAGAGAAGGCCGATCGTGTTTGTGTAATGTACACCGGAAAGATTGTCGAGGAAGCCACTGTAAATACCATCTTTGAAGATCCTAAACACCCCTATACCATTGGTTTGCTGAATTCCGTGCCCAAACTGAGCGACGCTGCCGAAGGTAAAAGAGGAAGACTACAAACCATCGAAGGTCTGGTCCCCAGTCCCACGCTGCTACCTCAGGGCTGTCACTTCGAACCTAGATGCTCGCGCAGATTTGAAGATTGCACTAAGGGCGAAGTACCTTTGATCGAGATGGATGATCACGTTCGTGTCAGATGTTTGCTCTTTCGAGGCGTTACCCGATCCGGAACCGAGCCTCAACAGAGGCTTATAACCCCTAATTGACTACCGATGACCTACACGAACAGAACTCAGAGTGACCTCGTCGAGGTGCGGGACCTTGTAAAACATTTTCCGATAGAAAGTAGCGATGACCTTGTGCGGGCGGTCGACGGTGTGTCATTTGCGATCCGAGAAGGTGAAACGCTAGGCCTCGTCGGAGAATCCGGCTGCGGAAAATCAACGGTTGGCAGGTGTGTTATCAGGTTGATCGAACCCACGAGCGGCTCCGTAAAGTTTAACGGCATTGAGATCACGCACCTTCGATCATCAGAAATGAGATCAATGAGGCGTGAGATGCAGATCATCTTTCAAGACCCATACGCCAGTCTCAACCCGCGTCACAGTATATTCTCGATAATCGGGGAACCGCTTAAGATCCACGGCATCGGGACGCCCACGCAGAGGAAGGAGCGAGTCGCCGACCTGTTGTCAAAGGTAGGCCTTGATCCGAACTACATGTCACGATATCCACATGAATTTTCCGGGGGGCAACGACAAAGGATCGGTATTGCGCGGGCGCTTGCTCTGAACCCGAAGCTCATTATTTGTGACGAGCCGGTTTCGGCCCTTGATGTGTCTGTCCAGGCTCAGGTGGTAAACCTGCTGGACGATCTCCAGGATGAATTCGGGCTCACGTATCTCTTTATTTCACATGGCCTTGCCATTGTCGAACATCTCTCGGACAGGGTTGCGGTAATGTATTTGGGCAAGATAGTTGAGATCGCAAACGCGGCCGATCTTTATCGGAACCCGCTTCATCCGTACACCCAGGCATTGCTCTCAGCGATACCGGTTCCAGAACCTACGGCTCGGCGGGAACGGATAATCTTGAAGGGCGATGTACCTACTCCGATAGATCCGCCTTCGGGCTGCCGCTTTCGGACCCGATGCCCGATCGCTAAAGAAGAATGCAGTCAAGTTGTACCGGAACTCAGGGAATTGGCAGCCGGCCACTCAGTGGCCTGTATTCGGGTGGGGTAGATCTGCTCTGAAAAGAGTTGAAACCAAAGCTAGGATATTTCGTAATGTCAGATAATTGCAGCAATATGTAACGTGTTGCAGGTCTCTTGCAACGCTATCCAGACGCCAATTCACTAAGGAGACTAGTCAAATGACAGATACTGATCTCGCGAAGGACTTGTCAGTAATGGATCGAGAGCCTGAGGGCGACAGACCGCAGATGTCCGAGGCAGGAACTATTGTTGGAGTGTTTTTTGAGCCCGGCAGAACCTTCGAAGACCTGCGGAGAAAGCCTCGATTCATTCTTGCTGCCATTCTCATCGCACTCTTTATAAGCGCCTACGGGTTTGCCCTGAACTACAAGGTTGGCAGTGAAGGAATGCGGCGCTTCATGGTGGAGCAGATCGAGAAAAATCCTCAGGCGGCAGGGATGCCGACTGAGGATAAGAATAAAATGATCGATCTGCAACTTACCATACAATCGTATGTTCGATATGCACTTCCGATCATAATTTTTATCTTCCTTTTGTTAGGTGGACTCATCTATTTTCTAGGTGGTAAGGCCTTTGGGGGAAGCGGCGGATTCATGCATGCCCTCTCCGTGTGGGTCTATTCCTCTCTTCCGCCAACAGTTATCGGGATGATAGGAAGCCTGATCGTGATGGCTTTCAAACCGGTCGAACAGATCGATATTGCAACCAGTCAGAGAGGCCTTTTGCAGGCAAATCCGAGTATCTTTATTGACGGAAAGGCAAATCCGATCCTGGCTACCCTGATCGGAACCATTGACCTTTTCATGATCTGGGGATGGGTGCTGGCAGCTATCGGTCTTCGGGTGACGAATAAGATCTCGTCCGGCTCGGCGTGGGCGATCGTGATAATCGTGGCCATAATCGGGGTCCTTTTCCGGATCATCTCGGCGATATTCTCTGGAAACCCCAGCTGAGAAACGAAATAGATCGGATAAGACCGAAAATTTATCGGTTGAAAAGGCCGCCAACACGACGACCTTTTCTTTTCGTTAAGGCGTCGGTTCCTTATTCGTATCTTAGTGCCTCGATCGGGTCCAATCTCGCGGCTTTCCAGGCTGGGAACAGCCCGAAGACGAGGCCGATGCCGACGCTGGCAAAAAAGCCAGCTATAGGAGCCCAGTAGGGCACATAGGACGGAAAGACCAACGCTATCAGGAATGTAAGAAGCCATCCGATCGCTAGTCCCAATAGCCCGCCGAAACCAGTCAACGTGCCTGCTTCGATCAAAAATTGGATCAAAATGTCGCTCTGTTTTGCACCGATGGCTTTCCTAATTCCGATCTCGCGCGTCCTTTCCGTTACAGACACGAGCATGATGTTCATGACGCCGATCCCGCCAATCAACAACCCGATCGAAGAGATCACGATCATCGCCAGAGCGACCCCGGCGGTTATTGATTGAAACTGGTCGATTATTGTATCAGCGGTCGCGGTTGAGAAATTGTTTTTCTCACCGAAGTCAACCTGTCTTCTTACACGAAGAAGATCTTCTATTTGATCCCTAGCCTCTTGTACACGTCCGGGCCTTGCAACTGCCATGATGAAAAGATCATCGGCATTTGGTTTGATCCGCAAAGCAGAATGGTATGGCATGTAGATCGTGTTGCTTTCGTCGTTGTTTCCGCCGCCACCGCCGCCGAGAAGCTGTGCCTTCTTTTCCAGATGGCCGACAATGGTGAACTTCCTGCCGTTGATGTCAAGCGTTTCACCGATCGGTGACTCGAATGGGAAAAAGGTCTCTTTGACCGTTGCACCTATCAAACAAACGTCTTTCTTGTTATCTACCTCGCCCTGCGTGAACCATCTCCCCTCGATAAGAACCTCAGTCTCTGCTTTCTCTATTTCCGGGAGCGTGCCGCTGAGCTGAATATTCGATGTTTGCTTTCCTTTGGCAGCAACGATCGTGCGATTACCAAAGAACCCGCTTGATACATTCAGGAATGGCACCGAGGTCTCAACATCTGGAAGGTTCCGAAGTGCCAAGGCATCTTCAAGCGTGAGATTCGGCCGCATCCTTTCTTCACGAGACGGGCGGCCAAAACGTATGCCGATCTCCATTTTATATATGAAGATCGACCGTGTTCCAAAGGACTTAACCTGCTCTTCGACCGCAAGCCCGATACCTGAAATTATCGACGAGATGAGCATTACGGTTATCACGCCGACGACAACACCGATCACTGTGAGGAAAGAGCGAAGCTTGTTGCTGCGAAGCGTGTCAAACGCCATCTTCAGATTCTCATAAAAACGGCTGGTAGCAACTTTCATCCTATTCCGCCCTCAGAGCCTCGATCGGGTCAAGGCTAGCCGCCTTCCATGCCGGGAAAAGCCCGGCCACGATCCCTACGGCCGCCGATACTCCGATCGCCACAACGGCCGCCCACCATGGTATCCGGGTCGGGAAAACGAATGCCGTGATCAACTGGCCTATGACAAGGGCTAGAATCAACCCGATGAGACCGCCCATTGCCGCCAGCATCCCTGATTCGAAGAGGAACTGGCGAAGTATATCCGATTGCCGAGCGCCAAGAGATTTTCGAATCCCGATCTCTTTCGTTCTTTCCGTTACCGCAACGAGCATAATGTTCATGATCACGATAGCGCCGACAACCAAGGCGATCGCAGGCACGAAGAGGATCACGATCGAGATCGTACCGAATATGCTATCTCGGAGCCCGCTGATGGCGTCAGGTGTGATAATCCCAAAGTTGTCCTTTTCGCCAAAGGGGATTTTACGCTTGATACGCATCAGCGTCCGCACCTCGTCAACGGCGTCCGACATTCGCACACCTTCGCGTGCGGTGGCCACGAAAACCGGGGCCCGATTCCATCTTAGACCTCCAAAGTTCGCAGAGAAGGTTTTGATCGGAACTTGAACAAAGTTATCCTGAGGAAATCCAAAAACGGTTCCCTTCGCAACAGCGACTCCAATTATTCGATAGGGGATACCGGAGATGGACAGTTCGCGCCCTAAAACATCTCCGCTTGGAAACAGCTTCGACGCAATGTCTGCGCCAATAAATGCCACCCGAACAGAATTGCTGTTTTCTGCTTCCGTAAAGTAGCGGCCTTCACGTACATCGACATTTTCAATGTCGCCCATGATCGGTTCGACGCCTGATATCGAAACGTCCTCTAAAGATTCGCTCCCGACGCGAATACTTCTAAAGGTATTCCCAGCTTTTGCTCCGATCTTGTCGATCAATTGAGCTCGTTCCTTGATGAAGTCAAGCTCGTCAAAGCTAAGTTCTTTATTTCGACGCTGTGCGGCAGCAATGGAATCGGTGTCTTTGAAATCCTCGAAATTGAATCGCTGAATTGTGAAAGAATTTGATCCGATACCTGCGATCTTTTCGTCAACGTATCCATTAAAACCTTGCAGAAGTGAAAGCACGACCATGAAGGCAGTCATACCTATGATCATCCCCAGCAATGTCAGGAATGACCTCAGCTTATGTGCCATGATCGAGGAGAAGGCGAGCTTTAGGGTTTCCGCAAAATTCATTAAATATCTGGGTTACATTATAACCTCATTATGTGTTACGTGGAATTTCGTGGTAGGTTCAGGTTCGGATTCGGCCGAGTTTGAAAAGGGAAGCGAGATGGGAAAAGAATACTATGGGCACGATCACCGTCGGCAGCCACACATAAGGGAAATAGAGAACCGCTATGTTCGGTTGGTCGAGTGCGAGGCGCTGGATCGGTGAGGGCACGCACAGGATAGCCGTGACCACGATATTGAACAAGAGGCCAATAGCCGCCATATTCCATGCTATGAGCGCGACCCGGAATCTCTTTTCTCCAAAATAGGCTGCCGCGACAGCTAACGGTGCAGTAATACCAGAAATGATGTCGAGATTGGTCCCATGAAATGTCATTACCGGTGGGACTGTACCCGCCTCGGCCAACCAATAAAGTACGAGTTCAACCGGCACCCTAACGATGTGAACCAGGGCCAAGCCCGGCAGGGAAAGCCGGGAAATGAAAGAATCGCGGGCAAAGGTGAAAAGAAGTATGATCAGCAATAACGCGGGTCCGATACCGAAAACAAACATCCGCGGCGGTAGTGCCGCCGTATTCTGGTAGAAACCGTATGAGGAAATAATGAACTGGAAGATTATCCAAAAGGGAAGCAGAAAAACCAGCAACCGAGACCAAGCCCCCTCTCCGGTCGATCTCACAGCGTAGAGGAAAATGCTTACGGCCACGAATGTGGCCACCATGAAAACGCCCGAAACAAATGCCGGTACATTTTCCATTACTTAGCCTACCTGATCTTCTCGTCGTTCTCTATCTGTCCGTCACGTATCGTTATTACGCGATGGGCGCGTTCCGCGACCTCGTGTTCATGTGTAACGACGATTATAGTGTTACCTTCAGCGTGCAACTTTTCGAAAAGACCCATTATTTCTACACTCGTCTTGGAATCGAGTGCCCCGGTGGGCTCATCAGCCAACAAGATAGAAGGATGGTTCACTAATGCTCGAGCGATCGCAACACGCTGCCGCTGGCCGCCGGAAAGTTCGTTGGGCCGATGTCCGACACGGTCAGCAAGCTCCACCGAAGCCAGGGCTGCCTGCGCTTTCTCGTGCCTTTCACCGGCTCTCATCCCGGCATAGATCAATGGAAGTTCGACGTTATGCAAAGCGGTAGCCCTTGCGAGAAGATTGAATGTTTGAAAGACAAATCCGATCTCCTTATTCCTGATCCTCGCCAACTCGTCATCGGTCATATCCGAGACGAGGTTCCCATTGATCCAATACTCGCCCTTCGTCGGCGAATCCAAACAGCCGATAAGGTTCATCAAGGTCGACTTTCCGGAGCCGGACGGGCCGATGATCGCAAGGTATTCGCCCTTACTGACCTTGAAAGTCACATCCCGCAAGGCGTGTAGTTCTTCTACGCCCATCTGGTAGGTTTTCCAGATGTTCTTCATCAGGATCAATTCATGCCCGTTGCCGTTTTGAGGTTTTGACGGGCCCCCGTTTTCGTTTTCCATGAACCTATACATCGTCTAGCCGCGAGCGGAAGTGTTACCGTTCTTGCGCTCCTGCTTCTTTACTACGGTGTCATCCTTGAGGGTATTTAGAACTCGACTGGGCCCCGTTATGACCTCTTGCCCTGGGGACAGCCCGGAAATGATCTGAATGTCTGACTCGCCGGTGATACCGGTTTCGACGGCAACGAACTTTGCCCGTGTCCCGTCAAGAACGAAAACCCCTTTTACCGGTTTAGGTTTTTCTTGAGGAGACTGGTCATTAGGCAAAGAAGGAGTGCTTTGATTCTCATCCGGCTTCTTCTCCACGATCGCCTGCAACGGGACGGCCAAGACCTGCTCTGCTGTTTTCGTAGTGATCACCGCTGTCGCACTCATACCGGGACGAAGACCATCCTGGATATCCTGGGGCAGATCGACCAGCTGTATCACGACACGAAATTCTTTGGCCTCCTGCACGTTAATATTCGTGGAAAGCCCGCCGCTGGTCTGTGATTTGCCTACGGCGAGGGGAGTTTTCTGTGTGACCTCGCCGTCGATCTCTCGCTCTCCAAATGCATCAACCTTGATCTTGGCTTTCTGGCCCACAGCAACCTTATCTATCTCAGTTTCATCAACCTTGACCTCGACATTGATCGTCGACATATCAGCGATCGTAAGCAGCGCAGTGGTTGAAAGTCCGGCAACTGCAAAAGTTCCAACTTTCGAGGGAATCTCAGCTATGACACCATTTATCGGAGCGACCTGGAGGGTCTTGTCGCGCTGATTCTTTTGCCCGCGAAGAACGGCTGCCTGCTGGTTGGATCTAGCTTGACTTGAATTTACGCTTAGATTTGCTGTCTCGACTGCCCTACGTGCGTCACGAACGGCTACCTGCTGCTGTTCAAGACGGGCGGTCGCATCCTTCACCGCTATCCTCTGGGCTTCAAGTCTAGCCCTAGCGGTGTCAAGCGACGCACGAGCCGTATCAACTCTGTCCCGCGAGGAATCGAACTCTTGCCGGGAAATGACACCGCTTTCAAGCAGCTGCTCGTTGCGACGCATTTCTCGATTGGCAGCATTGACCTCAACTTGTGCGCGATCAACTTCGGTTTGGGCTGTAATGACGCTTTGCCGAGCATTATCTATTGCAACCTGAGCCACATTCAGCCCCTGCTGCGCTTGTGAGAGCTGGTTTTGTGCTGCGGCCACCTGGGATTGCGCAACCCTGACCTCGTCCTGCGAGGCCTGATATGCGGCAACCTGAGCATCTGTGCTCGATTCCAGTTGGTTAGGATCGAGCCGTACCAATGGCTCACCCTTCTTGACCATCTGGCCTTCCTTTACGTAGATCTCCTCGATCCGACCCTGAACCTCACTTGTGAGGTTCATAAACTGGATAGGACGTATTTCACCTGAAGATGTCACCGTTGACCGAAGCTCAGGACGGGTTTCCAGCTTAACAACGGTGACTTCTGGTGTATCGGTCCTTGTCGCGAAGATACTCGCCACCACCACAATCAAAAGGAGCGCCGCTATCGATGACCCAATGATGATCTTTTTCTTTCGGCTAAGTGCCATTGCCAAATGATCCTCGGTTATTAGAATTTAATGTCCGCAGTTAGCGTGAAATGCTGACGAAAATCCATTTTCGACGCCAAACCAATACTACGTCAATTGAAATACACAAGTTTCAACAATTTACGCCTTCTTTTCGTGAGAATATCCTTTGCATGCTCTTGGCTATCTCCTCTTGTTCCAACCCGACTTCCCGGGACCGCAAGGATTTACGAAAACTGAAATTGGCGTTAAACTAGTGCAACGTTAAGCTGGGATGCTGCTGGGCAGGTGATCGCGGTAGCCCGTAGTCGGAAGAATGATGAAATGCCCGAATTGCTCAAAGGATAATCCGGAAGCGTCGCGTTTCTGTGATGAGTGCGGCACAAGGCTGGCTGGGCCCGCTGAGTACCCTGCGGAAACGAATGGTCAGGGCGAGCCTGCGGTAGAACAGGTTGATTCCGCCAGTTCCGTATCCCGTCCGGCCCAGGTAACATCGGTGGGTATTCCACCAATTATTGAGAAGCCTTTTGAATTTCCGGAGCACGGCGAGGCAGTTGAGCCCAGAGGTAGGGCGGGGGCCCATGCGAGACTGGTGATAGAGCGGGGCGAATCAGCAAATACAGAGTTTCAGCTATGGGCCGAGGAATCAAACATTGGGAGGTGGGATGCAGATAATGGCATCTTTCCTGATATAGATCTTGACTCGCACGACCCGGATGCGAAGGTATCAAGACGCCACGCCCGGATCATCTATCGAGGCAACATTCACATGATAGAAGACCTCGGATCCACGAACGGTACATTTCTCAACCGCGGTAGGAGGCTTTTGCCAGGCAGCCCGCAGGTGCTAAGTGAAGGTGACGAGATAATAGTAGGCAAGACATTTCTGAGATTTCATATCGTAAATTAGGTCAGGTCGAAAACTTTGAGCACAGATCAAGAATTGGTGTGTCATGAGTGCGGTTCTGCTATCACGGCGGCGGAGGCCTTTTGTCCGTATTGCGGGATCAGTTTGCAGCCGATCGCCGTGGAGGGAGACATCGTTGACGAGTCTCTCGAAAGCACGATCATGATGTCGACGGCGGAAGCGAAGAATATCGTCGGAGCATCAGCGGAAAACTCGGGCCAAGAAGTTCCCGCCCCTACGTCTATTGGCCGATCCAATACTTCGGACGCTGCTTCTTCTGATCAACTTTTGGCAAATGATCGCGATTCCGATGAGATCCCCGTGCCGGCCTTGCTTTCCGATTTGGGGTCTACTCATAGCGATATTTCGCCGCCAAGCACAACCGAGTATTCCGCTTCCGAGATCCGTTTTGAAGCCGAAGAGAGCTCGTTTGAAAGTGAACGATCCAAAGACCCACTTGCATCAGGTGCGGCAGTCGAAGGAGATGCAGCCGCTGTGAACCCGGCCGGGGGGCTGCTCGGCACTATCGCTCCGCTGCCGGAAAACAATGAGCCCTCGCCTTCGGTCGAACTTAGTGAACAGGGAATTGTTGATGATAAGGTATCAACCGAGAACGTTCCTGCACCAGACCTTTTGGTTCCCGATCCTCTTCAGATACCGATCGCCATTGAAGGCACCGAACCCGAAAGTCCGTTTGGTGTGTCACCCGTAGAGCAGGCTCTTCCTTCATCAGAACCGGAGGAACTGCGGTCGAGTCCTTCCGAAGTTGATGATTTCCCCAAGCCGCTTGCAGTTTCACCAAGCGAACAGGAGGATGTCCCGGAGGCAATGCAATCCCCTCAAGAAGTGGGAATCAGAATGCCGGCGGATGACCTCTCCGAATTTGACAGCAGCGAGAGTCAATCTATGTTCGACTCGGTCCGCATCATGGAACCAACGATTCCGGATCGAGCGGATCAAGTCGATACTCAGGTGCATCCCGGTTCTGTGGCCTCAGGGTCATTTGGCGGATCGCGGGAGCACACACCGGAAATGTCAGAACCCGGCGCGGTCAGTTCTCAGATTTCAGCTACCTCGCACAGCATTGGTACCGGGGATACGGACGGTCGAAAAGGATCAAAACTGAAGCCATTGGCGGAAGGTGTCGTCCTGAACGGCCGCTACGAGATCATCCGAAAGATCGGAGGCGGCGGCATGGGGGCCGTTTACCTTGCAAGCGACAATAATCTTGGCGGCGTGCTGCGGGCTGTAAAAGAAATGGTCCAATCCCACATTGAAGAGGACCAGCAGGAAAAGGCGATCAACGATTTCAAGCGTGAATCAATGATCCTCTCATCGCTCGACCATGTCTCAATACCAACGATATATGATTACTTCTACGACGAGGAGGAAAGCCGCTTTTACCTCGTCATGAAGTATATCTCCGGAGGCGACCTCGCTTCCCGCCTTCGCTCGGCCAGGGAAGGGCGAATCGAAGAGAAGACCGTTTGCGAATGGGCAGTCCAGATCTGCGATGTCCTTGATTATCTTCATAACCAGCCCTCAACTATCGTTTATCGCGATCTGAAACCGTCGAACATCATGATCGATGGCAATTCCGGTCGAGCAATGCTCATCGATTTCGGCATCGCCCGCTCAATAAGCCAGAAAGAAGAAAAAGGCGTTACGGCAGTTGGGACAATGGGTTACGCTCCCCCTGAGCTGTTTAGTGGGAATGTTGAGCCTCGGTCCGACATTTACAGCTTGGGTTCCACGATGTTTCACCTTTTGACCGGTGCTGATCCACAAAGCAATCCTCTTCTGATCTTCGACTTTCAGAAGAACCCGCGTCCTCGGCAGATCAACCCGCAGTTATCGGATCAGATCGAGCGGCTGATAATGCGGGCCGTTCAGTACAACGCTGAAGATCGGTTTAGCTCAGCAGCCGAACTGCGAGACGTTCTCGAAGACCACCTCCTCAAGCTCAAGGCAGGTATCGTTACGTATGGGGTGAGTGAGGTGCCGGCGTCTGTCAGTTTAGCCCAGCAGAGTGTGTTCTGCGGTTTCTGCGGACAGAAGATTGTTGCGACAGACATGTTCTGTGCTTTTTGTGGGGCAAAGCAGCCGATAGCTCAACAGGGCGTGCATTCCGAGATCTATTCGCCATCCACTTGGACCGCCAGACTTTTGGTGGAAGGTACAAGTGAGCTAAATGCCCCGACGTTTCCGTTGAGTAAGGATGACAACCTGCTTGGACGTCGAGACCCAATGTCCAATATCTTTCCGGAGGTAGATCTTTCCAAGTACGATCCGCAAACAAAGATCTCTCGAAGGCACGCGCGGATCTGGCGTGAAGGATCCAACTACTTGGTCGAGGATCTGGGATCGTCAAACGGTACGATACTGTCGCGTTCACCAAGTGAATCGCTTCGCCTTATCCCAAAGCAGCCTCACGTTTTGACGGCTGGGGACAGGCTTAGGCTTGGGGATGCAACCCTCCATTTCGTAGTCGGGTAAGGCTTTTTCGGATATGAGTACAAAGGTTGACGCCCGACCGATCCAACGGAAGACGCCGTCTGAAATAATTGTTGATTTTGATGCTGGCCAAGTTGCTGCTCCCTTCATCCTCCGCTGTGGAGCGGTATTGATCGACTATATCTTATTCCTCATAGTCCCAGTTGGAGCGCTACTTATCAGTCGATACCTCGGCAATGACGGATCACGCCTCGTTGGTGGAAGCCTAAGCGAAACGGGATGGTTGATCGGCTTGTTCGTTGCTTTCTCTAATAATGTCGCGCTTCCGACTTTGGCAGGCCAGTCGATCGGAAAGGTACTGACCGGGCTTAAGATCGTCGATACAAGAGGCAGCCATCCGCGATTAGCGCAAATGGCGCTTAGGCAGACTATTGGATACTTGCTGGTTTTTATCACCCTCGGACTAGGGTTTTTCTTCGCGGCTTTGAACCGTTCAGGCAGGTCACTCCATGATTACCTATTCGGTACAGTTGTCATTTTCGCGGATCGAAGATATAAGAAATCAAGGTAGGCTCTTGGTATGCCGCAACTGATCTTCAAGAACGCTAGCCAGATCGCTGAGGTGATTCCCTTATCGCGATTGAGAACAACGATCGGCCGCTCTGCGCGAAGCGACGTCTGTATTCCTGACGCATTTGCGTCACGTCTCCACGCCGAGGTTCGCAAAGAAGGTGACAGCTATTGGCTGCAGGATCTAGGTTCGGCGAACGGTACCCGGTACAATGGGGTACCGGTCAAATCATCCGTTCCTCTTTTTTCGGGCGGTGAGATCCAGATCGGCGAGACCACCATAATTTTTGACGATCAGAGTTCGGGTTTAAGCTCCGCATCTATGATCATTGCGGACGGAACTGAAGGACTGGATCCCTCTCAAACCATTTCGTTTCAGCATCGGAGAATACCTACTACGGAGCTGCTCCAAGGCCAGTTTTCCTCCCGCACCGAACTCCTTGGACTCATCAGTAAAGTAGGTGTCGCACTTCTTTCGTCAACCGGGCTGGACGAGACGCTGAATCAGGTAGCATCTTTGGTTTTTGAGGCCGTTCCGGCAGAACGCTGCGTGATAATGCTTCGTGACGACGAGAACGGTGGTGTAATGAACATCCGTGTAGCACGGATCCGGGGCAAGGATGAGGTGATCGAAGAGGTGCGTATAAGCCGCACGGTAATGGACGAGGTCCTCAAGAACGGAAAATCGGTCCTTACGGCGGATGCCCAGCATGACCCCAGATTTGCGAGCCAGACCATAGCCCTCTCCGGCATAAGATCGGTGCTTGCGGTACCTCTATCAGTGGACGAGCGAAATGTTTTTGGACTGATATATGCGGACTCCCCAACATATGAAGCAACATTCTCAGAAGAGCACCTAAATATCCTTACAACCTTGGCATCAGTTGCATCGATCAGGGTTGAGAATGCGACCCTGCTCGAAGAGAGGCTCGAGCGGGAACGTATGGAACGTGAGTTGGAGTTGGCGACAGAGATCCAGCAACGATTTCAGCCCGCAGGTCCGCCGGAGCTCCACGGTTACGAATTTCAGGGTATCTCGTTTTCATGCTATGAGATAGGCGGCGATTACTATGACTTTATCGAGACCCACGATGGACGATTGGTGATCGCACTAGGCGACGTCTCTGGGAAGGGAACCGCCGCCGCCTTGCTGATGTCCAGCCTCCATGCTGCTGTGCATGCACAAATCTCTGCTCGCAGCACGCTGGATGAAACGATTCTTTCGGTTAATCGATATCTTGCGGAGAATACGCCTGCAAATCGTTTTGTGACACTATTTGCCGCAGAGCTTGACCCAACTACCGGAACGATGCGGTACATAAATGCAGGCCACAATCCTCCTTTAGTCGGCCGGGTTGACGGCAGTGTTGAACAACTTGCGTCCGGAGGCTTCCCGCTTGGCATAATTCCGACGGCTGAATTTGATGTGGGCGAGATCTCCCTTTCGCCGGGTGAAGTGCTAGTGGTCTATTCCGACGGCGTTTCCGAGGCCACAAATCCAGAAGGCGAGGAGTTTGGCCTTGATCGATTAGCAAACGTGATCAAGGCAAACATTGGCTTGTCTGCGGCGGGCATTCGCGACAGGGTAGAGTCTGCTTTGTCATCATTTACCAGAAATGCACCGGCTAACGACGACATTACGTTGGTCATCGCGAAGCGGGTCTGATCGTAACTACTTGGGCATGGTTGGTTTTGCTCAAAGTTAGAAATGGCCTGCCTTTTTCTTGCTGCACTTGGAACCATTCAACCTATAGCTAAGAACGGCAGCATCTCTGGAATTTCAGCAACATTCCTAATCTTTAGCATTATCCGCATATTCAAGCATTAGGCGATTGTCATCGCCTTAGCTGGCAGGAGCTCGCGAAACCAATAGGCGCTTGAGAACTGCGTGGCACAAAGGGGACGCTTGAAAGGCGGACGGGACGGCATCTATTTGCCGTCCCAATGCTATTTTGGAGGAAGACGAGACCATCGCACCCGCATAGAAGAACCAGCCATTTACCTGGCGTGTTGTGCGTTGTTAAAGATTGTTGACCCCTTGGAAGTGCATAAAGTATAATAGCGTCGTGGTTCTCCTGCTGAGTTCCATCCCCCAATGCGTTTCCCTCCGTCAAAGATCAGTCTTGTTTACTTTGTTGTCTTTACCCTTCTCTTGGTGGGCCTAATTCCGCTATTGTTGACGGGTTGGTCCCTTTCGGATAGAAGCGCGAGCGAACTCAGGGCCGTTGAGAACCGCTACCAGATCCAGCTTGTTCAAGAAAAGGCGCGTCAGATCGAGATGTTCGGCCAGCGTTACGGCGATATGGTCAGGAATCTGTCGGCGGCACTGGAACTCGCGAGTGACCTGAAATTGCTCTCGTCACCCCAGACGGAGCGAAAGCTCAGCGAAACCCTCCAAAAAGACAAGAGCGTTCTCGCCCTCTACCTGCTTCCAGTAGGGGGCGAGGCGCTATCGCTCTATAGACCGGAAGCTATCGAAAAGATAGAGCTGGAGTCGATCGCGTTAGAAACCTTGTCGATGACCGGTACTGAAGACTTGTTTCTTGGGCCTCCCCGCAGAACCTCCGCGACCGGTGAATCGGTAATGGCGATGGTATCTCAAGTGATCGTGGATGACCGGTCCATTGCATCAGTGGTAGCGATAGTTTCGCTGACTGACATTGCAAGAAGTGTGGTCGGGACCGGCGATCAAGACGAAGAGCAGCTTTTGACCTCAGGATTGCCTATTGTATTCGTCGTGAATCAGGCAGGCCGGGCCATCTTTCACCCAGACCGGTCATTAGTTGATTCACAACGCTCCTTTTCTGATCTGAAGATCGTTGACGAATGGCAGCAATCTAACAGACAGATCCAATCCGGTCTCGTCCCATTCACAGCCACTTTTCGAGATCGGGAATATCACATGATCGGCGCTTACTCTACCGCTCGTCTTGGAGCAGGTTCTTCTTTTGGTGTGATAACCATGCAGGACGAACGGAAGGCGCTTGCCTCAGTTGGCGAGATGCGATGGCAAACCTGGATGATCAGCCTTCTTTTTGCCTTCTTTGCGATGCTGATCGGATCGATCGCAGCCCGAATGCTTACAACGCCTCTTCTTAGCTTATCAACCGCGGCCGAGAAAATTGCTGCCGGGGACCTGTCAACTAGAGTAAATACGGCTAATATCACCGAGATCGGAACCGTTGGGCGCTCATTCGATCTGATGACCGACCGCTTGGAGGAACATATTGCGAAACTTGCAAAGGCGGCAACCGAAAATCGAGAACTCTTCGTTGGAACCGTCAAGGCTCTTGCAGCCGCGATAGATGGAAAAGACAAATACACTCGAGGACATTCCGAACGTGTCGCACGCATTTCCGTCGGTATCGGCAAAGAGCTTGGCCTGGATGCCGAAGAGCTAGAGACCCTTCGCATTAGTGCCCTCCTTCATGACGTCGGCAAGATCGCGATAGATGATAATATTCTCAAGAAACCAGCCGCACTTACGGACGAAGAGTTCGAAGTAATGAAGACACACCCGCAAAAAGGCTTCAAGATAATGTCGCAGATACCGGCGATGAAGGACTTTCTGCCCGGCATGTACATGCACCACGAAATGGTAAACGGGAAAGGTTATCCACAGGGTCTGCGCGATGAGGAGATACCTTTGCAGGCAAAGATCGTTTCAGTCGCAGATACATTTGATGCGATGACCATCGACCGGCCGTACCAGAAAGGTATGTTGCTGCCAGAGGCACTTGAGAGGATAAAAAGCTTTGTCGGGACAAGGTATGACGCAAAGGTCGTAGACGCCCTCATACGCGGCTGCGAGGCCGGCGAGATAGGCAAGGGTCTTGTCCGTTTCCTTAACGAAAATCGCGATAATGCCGGGCTGGTAAACAATCGCTCGATGGCGAAACAGCCGGGGCCGTCATCGATCGAAAGTACCGTAGAGGAAGACATTCTCGTTCTCGGCTGAAAAAGGGGTCTATTTTTCCAATATGGCGGCTCCACGAGATCCAGAAGAGATCTGGCAGGTAGAGGTGGGGGGACAGGTCTATGAGGCACCCCTTCGAGAGCTTCCTGAGTGGATCGAGGAAGGCTCGCTCCAACCGGACGATATGGTCCGGAAAGAACCGCATCGATGGGCAAAGGCACGGCATATCCCTACGCTGATACCGTTTTTTAATGCTAAGGAAAAGGGCCATCCGCTTCCAGTGCTTGTCAGGTCTACTGATGCCTCGTCAAACTGCCCAGCAGATCCACCACCCAAGGCATCGCCCAGCAATGGCCCAGCGACCTCAGCTTTAGTTAATCCAATACTATCCTCGGGCCGCCACCTGAACATCGATTCCAGTATTGAGGAAAAGAAGAAGGGTCCGAAGGGCTATTGTGTCCGACATCCGCTCGAAAAATCGCATTTTCGCTGCGACGGCTGTAAAGAAGAACTATGCCGTTCCTGTCCAGACTCGTATGGCGGCAACGTAAAACTTTGCCCATCGTGCGGTTCCTTATGCCGCTCGCTTGTTGAAGCCCATGGCTCTTCGAAGTATGAACCCGGAAAAGTCACCCGATTAAGTGAACCGTTCGGTTTCAGCGATTTCCATCGTGCGGTTAGTTTTCCATTTCAGTTCACGTCGAGCCTTCTAATTGGCGGTGCAATGTTCGCCGTGTTCACGTTAGGAAGATCGACTCCTGCAATCGGTGGTCTCCTATTTATTGGAGCTTCGTTGATGTGCGCAATGCTGGCAAATATGCTGACTTTCGGCACGCTGGTTAATACGATATCAAATTTTACGCAGGGCCGATTCGATTCAGATTTTTTACCTGCATTTGACGATCTCTCACTATGGAATGATGTAGTCCATCCGTTTTTCCTCAGTATAGGGGCATACCTGTCTTCCTTCGGTCCATTCATCCTCGCTCTGGCCATAGGCATCTATCAAATAACGGGAGCCCTTGAAGAACAAAGAAAAAAATTTGAGCAAGAGCTAACAAGAGTCCCCGGCACTCCGCTTTACGCTCCAGATCGGACAGTTGAACAATCGAAAGACGTTCAAGAATTGATCAAGCGCGTGCGGGAACAGAATGAATCGCGGTTAAAGGCGGCACATGAAAGAGCCTTACGAGAAACGGAAGCCGCCGAGACGGGAATGTCGTATGATCCACACTCAGACCGGTTCGCCAAAAGCCTGGGGTCGGACACCGCGGACATGGGAGCCCTGTCGGGTGACCCTGCTTTGGGCCTCAAAGATGTAGATCAAACTGCGGCCTCTGTCGAACCTGCCACAGATCCAACCTCCGTTCTGATGAACGCTCTCAGACTTTCAGCTCCATTAGTCGTGATCCTCGCGATTTCTTTGCTCTGGGGGTTGGGATATTTCCCCGCGGCTTGCGCCGTTGCCGGCTACTCACGGTCATTCGTTTCAACAGTTAATCCTCTCGTGGGGATCGATACGATCCGTCGAATGGGCTTTGTATATTTAAAACTGTTCGGCATGTGCACTGTACTTGCCGTTTCGGGGGCGATCGTAGGAATAATTCTTCAACTTGTATTTTCGCCTTTCTATCTTCCGTGGATAGGGAACCTACCTGCCACCTTTATCGGCGGATTCGTTTCCTTCTATCTCTGGGTCATCTTTTGCTGCATACTAGGTTACTCACTCGCAAAATCCGTGAATAGGCTTGGCCTTGCAAGCTGAACCACCTGATTAGACGGTTGCAACGAATCTACAAACTGCTGGTTCTCGCGGCCAATCATTACATACTTAAGCCACCCGTTCGGCCGCCTACTTGGGCAAATAAATAAGCTCCTTTTGTTAGTGCGATGTGATTTTCCTATAATCGAGAGTTTGCACGGAGACATTAATTTGCCGTACAGCTCTTATGGCATTATTTTGGCGCAGGAAAAAAGAAGACAAGTTTTCGACATCGACGCTTGGACTCGACAAGTCGATGGACGAGCTTCTTGCCCAGGAAGCGGCGGTTGAGAGGGAAGTCGGTGTCCGCTTTTCGAAAGCGATCGCTAAGACTCGCGATTCGATAAATTCGAAACTCGACACAATATTCGAGGGACGGAAACAGATCGACGATCGCCTGCTCGACGAACTAGAGGAAATGCTGATATCAACTGATATTGGCGTTGTGACCACCATGCAGGTGCTTGAGGCTGTCCGCAAGGGAGTTTCGCGGCAAGAGATCAGCGACCTTGACGCTCTTAAAGCCGTGATGAAAGCAGAACTGCTGGACATACTCCAGCATTCCACGGATCGCGGCGTCGCTTCGGAGACCAGTGTGTCTGAGACGATCAAACCCTATGTTCTGATGGTCGTTGGAGTCAACGGCGTAGGTAAGACCACGACTATCGGCAAACTGTCGCAGCGTATAAAGAACGAAGGTAACGAGGTGCTGATCTGCGCGGCCGACACGTTCCGAGCAGCTGCGTCAGATCAACTTGAGATCTGGGCGGAAAGAGCAGGCGTGCCGATAATCCAGCAAAAGCAGGGAACAGACCCCGCCGCTGTGCTGTTTGATGCCTTGCAATCAGCGAAAGCCCGAAACGCAGACGTCCTGATCGTAGACACCGCGGGCCGGCTCCATAATAAGTCGAATCTAATGGCGGAATTGGAGAAAATGAAGCGTATCGCTGGCCGCGAGGTGCAGGAAGCTCCCCATGAAACACTTCTTGTCATTGATGCGGTAACCGGCCAGAATGGGCTTGAGCAGGCTCGGCAGTTTACAAAGGTCGCAAACGTCACCGGGCTCGTCCTGACCAAACTCGACGGCACCGCAAAAGGCGGCATTGCCGTAGCAATTTCAAAAGAACTTAAACTGCCTATCCGATACGTTGGCATCGGTGAGCAGGTGGACGACCTAATGGTATTTGACGCGGAAAGCTATGTGAACGGACTGTTTAGTTGATCGCCTTGACCGCTGTTTACTTGGCGTTTTAACTGATACTTTGTTGTCTAAATGCGTCCTTATGATGGTCGGTACGTTCTCCGGGGACGACTCGCTAAAGCATTGCAGGATACATCAATCGCCGATCTCGAATTTTCTCGCCGAGCGCTTTCGCTTGCGGCGGCGGGTGTCGGCTTGGTTTCGCCTAATCCGTTGGTAGGGTGCGTCATTGTCTCGAAAGACGGCCTGGTGGTAGGCGAAGGCACCTACATCAAAGACGAAGTGACGCACGCCGAAGTGATCGCCCTTGAGCGAGCAGGCAGAAACGCGCAGGGCGGCACGGCCTATGTTTCGCTTGAACCCCACGACCATCACGGAAAAACGCCGCCATGTACCGAGGCATTGATAAATGCGGGAATAACTAGAGTTGTTGCCCCGATCGAGGATCCTAATCCGCTCGTTTCGGGCCGGGGCTTCGAGAAGCTAAGGGCAGCAGGGATCGAGGTAGTTACCGGAATCCTCGCTGATGAGGCAGCCAGATCTAATGAGAGATTCATTTGCTGGCATGAAAAGAAGCGTCCATTCGTTCACCTAAAGCTGGCAATGTCATTGGACGGCCGGATCTCACTTAGTCGCAGCGTATCGACCGCCCTATCTGGTGAATTGGTAAAAAAGCGAGTACACGCACTTCGACACGAGCACGATGCGATCCTTGTCGGTGCTAATACAGCCGTCATAGATAACCCGAGCCTGACTGACCGGAGCGGAAGGCCGCGTCGCCGCCCGCTAACAAGAATCGTGCTTGACAACCGTCTTCGGCTTCCGGTGGATTCGGTCTTGGCAACAACAACCCATGCGGCGCCGACCCTGGTATTCTCTAACTGCATCGACCCAGAGTCCGTGTTTCAGTTATCGGACAGAGGCGTTGAGGTCGTTCCCCTTGAAGGCGGCGCGCGAAATCTAAACGCCGTTTTGGAAGAACTCTATCGGAGAGAAATTCAGTCCGTGCTTGTTGAGGGGGGGACCGGCGTTGCAGGTGCGTTTGTGGAGATGCGGCTTGTGGACAAGGTCACATTTCTTCTTGCACCGATCCTGATCGGCGGGTCGGACGCCCCCGTTGCGATTGGCGGGAGCGGGGCTAGAAACTTGGCTGAGGCGTTGCAGCTAGAAAGGATCGAGGTTACGCAACATGGCGAGGAGGTCGAGATCACGGGCTACCCGAAGCTTCCATGATCCCGAAAAGGGTCAGGATCCAATGCCCCGCCCCAAGCGGTCATTAGGGCAAAACTTTCTCGCGGACACCTTGGTGATCGATCGCATCGTCGACGCTGTCGCGCCCGAAGAAGCGGACACAATCGTCGAGATCGGACCGGGTCAGGGTGCCCTGACGGACAGGCTTGTGGCGTCGGGAGCGACCGTCTTCGCCGTAGAGTTTGACCGGGTGCTGGCGTCTCACCTTGAGGCTAAATTTGCTAATACCGAGAATATTTCGGTGATCGAAGGCGATGCTTTAGTGATCGATCTCACCGAGTTGGTGAAGAACTCAAGGATCGCTTCGAACGGGGCTGAAGGAAAGAGTAAGCTTGCTGCCAATCTGCCTTATAATATTTCAACTCCCATTCTGCAGCGACTGATCGAACAGCGGGCAACGTTCTCGGAGCTAGTGCTGATGTTTCAATCCGAGGTTGCCGACCGGGTCACAGCCGCACCCGGAATCCGCGAACGAGGTTATCTGTCCGTCCTCGTGGAATCTGCTTTTGAGGTAAGAAAGCTCTTCGACGTGCCTCCGCAGGCCTTTCGCCCAGTACCTAAGGTAAATAGTACAGTCGTCAGGATGAAACCGCTGCCTCCGTGTATTGATGATGAAGAGGGCTTTCGCAGATTCGTCTCATTGGGATTTTCTCAAAAGCGGAAAACCCTGCTGAACAATCTCAAGCATCTTTCCCCAATTGCTGCGGATGCCTTGACCGCCGCATCTATAGATACCGGCAGACGGGCTGAAACACTTTCCCTCAGCGAATGGGTTGGGCTTTTCCTCACTTGGCGGATGTTTAACTCAACCGCCGACTAAATACGATCGATCGCTTATGCCGACATTTTGACGCTCGCCCTTAATTCAACTTTCCGATTTTGCCCCGGCAGCGAAACCAAAGCTGCGAACCCTATTGTGATAAGCTAGTTTGTTAACAAAGAGGTGGTTAATTGAACAGGTTGGAAATCATACCGCTGGGCGGGATCGGTGAATTTGGAATGAATTGTATGGGTATCCGAAGCGGGGACGAAATGATCCTGGTCGATGCCGGAATGGGATTTCCTGAGGAGACCCCTTTTGGAGTAGATATTTCCATACCGAACTTCGATTTTCTCGAGGAGTACCGCGAAGATCTAACCGCACTGATACTTACTCACGGACACGAAGACCACATTGGTGCCCTCGCCTATCTATTGAGAAAATTCAATATTCCGGTTTATGGATCGAGATTTACATTGGCGTTGGCCGAGAAGAGGCTTGATGAATTCGGTATGCTCGATGATGTGCTTCTGCATCGGGTCGAGGCTAATGATAGGGTAGAAGTCGGCCGATTCAAGGTTGGTTTCATTCACGCTTCCCATTCGCTGGTGGATTGTTTTTCCCTCGCCATTGAAACGCCACTAGGAACTGTCATTCACACAGGCGACTATAAGATTGACGACACGCCGGTGATCGGAAAACCTTACGACCTGAAGACGCTTAGGTCCTATGGAGATAAAGGGGTCTTAGCCCTGCTCGGGGATTCGACCAATGCGACGGTGCCGGGACGAACGCCTTCTGAACAAGCGGTGATCCCTGCCTTTGAAGAGATATTTGAGCAGGCTGAGGGCCGCATCTTTGTTTCGACATTTTCCTCGTCGCTACACCGCTTGCAGATTGTTTTCGACGTGGCCAGAATGTACGGACGAAAAGTCTGCGTACTTGGCCGGTCGATGCAAAAGAACGTTGAGATCGGTGAAGACCAGAACCTCTTGAAGATCGGTGACGGAGAGCTGATCTCGATCTCAGAAGCCCGCCAGCTCGACGACGATGAGGTCGTTTATCTTGTTACAGGGTCGCAGGGAGAGATGAGGGCGGCGTTGTGGAATTTGGCCACGGGAATATACAAGGGAATGGAGATCGAGAAGGGTGACACTGTTGTCCTTTCGGCTCGAATAATACCGGGAAACGAAAAGAACATAAGCCGCCTTATCGGCCATTTGTACAAGCGAGGAGCAAACATCATTGAAGAAAAGCGCCGCTTGATCCATGTGTCCGGCCATGCTTCGCAAGAAGACATCAGGATAATGGTTGAAACCGCACGCCCGCGTTACCTGGTGCCGATCCACGGTGAGTACCGGATGCTATTTAGACACAAGGAATATGTCAAGAATCATGTTCCCGGCTATACGGACGAGAATATTATACTGATCGAAAATGGTGACCTTCTTGAGATTGATGAAATTGGCGCGCGGGTGGTCCAAAAGCTGGAACTCTACAAGACATTCATTGACGAAGAATCAAGCGAGGAGATCGAATACGATGTAATCCGCGAACGAAAGAAGCTTGCTTACGGCGGAGCGGTTTCGTTGGTCGTTAAGATCGATAAGCAGAGCGGCGAAGTGGCCGGCGAGCCGCAGATCGAGTTTCAGGGTGTTGCGGGTGTCGATCCCGGAAACGGATTCGTGGCTGAAGCACGAGCAGCGTTGGCACACGCCATAAGCGCCATGAAGCAGGAACATATCGCCGACCCCGCGATCCTTAAGGAAGCGGTGCGGCTCGCCCTCAAAAGGTTTATCCAGCAGGAACTGGGTACAAAGCCGGTTATTGTGACCACGATCGTGGATGTGTGACAAGCAGTGCAGGGCGGCAGTATTTGTCCCTTGCGTAAGCTTGATCACGATAACCTTAGATTGAGGCGTCCAAGTACGTCACGCTAACGACCGTCTCTGTACCAAGGTCTTGATTCTAGTTTAGGAAAAGAGGATGTTCTGGAAAGACAAGACGGTATTGATGACAGGTGCGTCGAGCGGGATCGGCGAGGGCATAGCGTTGGCAATAGCCAAACAAGGAGCTCGGCTGGGACTGCTTGCACGGCGTGAAGACCTGCTCAACCGACTCGTTGATATATGTAAGGGACTTACGGGTGACGCGATCGCGCTTCCGGCCGATGTGACCGATCCGAAAGCAGTGGCAGACGCGGTCGGAAGATTGCGACAGACCTTTGGCCCGATCGATATACTTATCGCGAACGCGGGAATTGGCGGTAACAATGCTGAAACGCGGGACCTCGAACCGGAAGCGGTTCGCCGAGTGATCGAAATCAATTTGCTTGGGGCCGCGTATTCCGTTCACGCTGTGCTTCCGCAAATGCTGGAAAGAGGCCAGGGCCAGCTTGTGGCGATATCCAGCCTAGCTGGTTTCAGAGGGCTGCCTAAATCCGCAGCATATTCTGCTAGCAAAGCTGGAATGACCGCGTTCTTTGAGAGTGTCCGTCTTGATGTTAAAGACAAGGGCATAGACGTGACAATCATTCAGCCCGGTTTCATCAAAACCCCATTGACGGCGGGAAGACAAAACAAGATGCCGTTCCTTATGGAGTTGGACGATGCCATGCCGTTTTTTCTCAGAGCTATCGAAAAACGAAAGAAATTCTCAGCCTTTCCATGGCAGCTCGCCTCATTTGTCCGTCTAGGAAAGATAATGCCAGCGTTTATCTATGACCGGATCGCCGGCCGGGCGAAGTATCGAACCTAACCGAATTCACGAGAGATTATCCGTTTTGACAATGCGGCGTGGAGTATTTTTCTCATGCATTTGTATCCTTCCGGACACACAATCCTGACGATTTATGAAAATCTTGCCCCGTGAACTTTTTTCTTTCGGCGATTCTAGTAGTCGGTGGCTCAGTGGCGGCTGCGGCTCAGGCTCCGTGTCCCGTGAGCCTTGAAGAACTTCCGGACATTCACGGTATCCGGATCGGAACCGTGAGAGCTGAGTTTGAGATGGTAAATATCTCGGGCGAGGTAGGCGTTAGATTGCCGGGGACGAGCAAACCCGCCGATCTCGCCAATATTGAAAATATATGGCTCGGGTTCCACAATGATCGGCTGACCGCCGTCGAATTCGATTACGACAAGGCAACCGAATGGAAGAACATCCGAGAATTTGCGGCCGTTCTCGAATCAAAATTGAAGCTCCCTTTGGCGGCCTGGGTCTTTATCGACACCACCGAGGCGAAGATCGAATGTCTGGGATTCAGGGTAGCGATCAGCGCCGTAAGAAATACGCTCAGCATTACTGATACCGCGCCCACAGATGATGATATCGCTAAACTGCGTAGAACCCCCTTCAACCCACATTAAACGCGCCCGCCCATAGCTAGTATTCTAGCGTGCCCGTTCGAAAACCCGGAATGTTGGACCATGAATTGACGCTCGTCAAAATGGGTTGGCAAAAACTTTTTCTTTATGCAGAACGGCCGTGTTTCCAAGTCCCCTTCATTGACTAATGGAACCGAAAAGTTTACAACACTTTAAGTGCCATTTTCCTAGATTCCCCTTTAACATCTCTGCAGCTAAATGAATTATATCCAGGCAATCATTCTCGGGATCGTTCAGGGCTTGACCGAGTTTATCCCGATCAGTTCCACGGCGCATCTCGTTTTTGCAAGCCGCTGGACAAATATTTATGAGGGCGATCCCACCCAAATAACCGCAACGATGGCCGTCATCCAGCTTGGCACGCTGGCCGCCGTTTTTCTGTACTTCGCATCGGACATTTACAGCATAACGACCGCCTTTATTCGCGATCACTGGGCGCTAATTACAAGAAAACGTCATGTTATGCACCCAGGCACACACGGTGTCCGACCGTTCTGGCTCTCCAACGAAGCATGGCTCGGCTGGCTTATCATTATTGGTTCTTTACCAATAGGCGTTATCGGCCTGGTGTTCAAAGATGAGATCGAAGGACCGGGGACGAAGAACTTGTGGTTTATTTCGATAATGCTGATCGCGATAGCATTGCTATTAGCGGTCGCAGAAAGGGTCGGCAAACAAAGAAAGACTCTTGAACATTTGGGTATTTCAGATGCGATAATTGTCGGCCTAACGCAAGCCATCGCGTTGATGCCCGGAGCCAGCCGTTCAGGTTCAACTATCATGGGAGGCTTATTCTCGGGACAAACGCGCGAAACGGCCGCCAGGTTCTCCTTCCTTCTTTCAATACCAGCGATCAGTTCGAGCGGCCTTCTGGAATTATACGAAGCATGGAGGATCCTTCCACCCCACAGCATGATGCCCCTGCTCGTTTCGACTGTGGTCTCTGGAATAGTCGGTTATCTTGCTATCTGGTTTCTGATCGCTTTCTTGAAAAAGCGCTCAACAGCAATTTTTATCGTATATCGCCTGATATTAGGCCTGGTAATTCTCACTCTCCTCTATTTTGGGGTGGTCGATGCAACTGTAAACTAGTCGTTTATGGAAAAGAGGTGGTCGGTCAAGAAACATGATTTTGACAGGGTCAGTTCACTTGCAAATGAATTAGGCGTTGTACCATTGGTGGCTGCCCTCTTGATCGACCGCGGTGCCGAGGACCCCGAATCGGCCCGTAAGTTTTTACATCCCTCACACAGTGATCTTCACGACCCCTATCTCCTGCGTGGTATGGACCGCTCAGTTTCTCGGATCAAAGAAGCTATCGAGCGACGAGAGAGGATCCTCATTTGGGGCGATTACGATGTTGACGGCACGACGGGAACGGCACTTCTGCGTAAGGCCTTTCGAGAGCTCGGGGTAGAGACAGACTTTCACATCCCCGATCGTTTCACTGAGGGCTATGGTTTGAACATTCCAGCCCTTAACGAAGCTGCCCGAAGAGGCTGCCGGCTTGTCATCACCGTAGACTGCGGCACACGCAGCTTCGAGCCGATCGCTTGGGCAAGGGCGAACGGACTCGATGTGATAATCACGGACCATCACTTGTCCGACGACGAACAGAGCCTGCCTGAAGCGATCGCGGTTATAAATCCGAAAAGCGTGGGCTGCGGCTATCCCGATAAGGAACTGGCGGGTGTAGGTGTTGCGCTGAAGTTGGCACAGGCTTTACTCGGTGAGCGCTCCGATTCAGAACGGATGAATTCGTTTCTGGAAATAGCCGCGATCGGCACCGTGGCCGATATGATGGATCTCAATGGTGAGAACCGGGCAATAGTAACGCTCGGGCTTCGACAGTTAAACCGAACCCGGAACATTGGACTTCGGGCCTTGATGGAGGTTGCCGATTGTACAGCTGAAATGAGCAGCGTGCATATTGGCTTCCGAATCGCTCCTAGGATAAACGCAGCCGGTAGAATGGATATCGGAAGCAGCGTGGTTGAGCTGCTCGAAACGAAGAACATTGCCGAAGCTCGCCGGATCGCTGCGTCGTTGGACAGCCGAAATCGCGAGCGCCAACGAATGCAGGCCTATATAACCGAACGAGCCTTTGAAGAAGTGCTTAACTACCCGAACCAAGAGTTCATGGTTGTTGGAGGTGAGGGGTGGCATCGCGGAGTCATAGGTTTGGCTGCCTCTCGCCTGGTAGAAAAGTTCAATCGGCCCGCCATTGTCCTATCGATCGAGAACGGAGTTGCACACGGCAGTGCGAGAGGAATAAGGAATTTCCACGTTCTTGATGCCTTGGCCTCTTGCAGCGATATTTTCGATCAATTTGGCGGCCATGCCGCAGCGGCTGGGTTGAAGCTTAAAAGCTCGAGAATCGGAGAATTGCGGGAAAGGTTGAATTCGTTTGCTGCCACCAAGCTCAGAGGATTGGACCTTTTGCCAGTACTGGACATTGACGCAGTCGTAACCTCAGAAACACTCAGCCTCGAAATGCTAAAACAAATAGCCTGTCTTGAACCCTTCGGTATTGGCAATCCAAAACCCGTCTTCTTGACTAGCGGCCTGAAGGTTACTCGCGAACCTTTGATAATGAAGGAGAGGCACCTGAAGTTCAGTTTGGCCGATCGGCACGGAAAATATTTCGAAGCGGTTTGGTGGAACGGTGTCGAACGAACAAGCGGGCGAACGTTCGGCCATAATTCCGGCATCGAAGTGGCTTATACAGCCGACGCGAATGAATGGCAAGGCAAACGAAGGCTGCAGCTTGTTATTGAGGATATAAGGTCAGCTGGTGAAACAAGATAATAAAGGTTCGAGAGATCTAAGATCGGAACTCCTGCTAAGGGCAACACTACCAAAGGCCTTGGGTGTTGCTGCACTCTTTGTCCTGATCTTCTCCATCGGAGCGATGGTCTTTTTCCTTGTTCGACGCCCAGCCGACCGTGAATTTCGAATGCAGGGGTTTCCGACATCGCTTTCAACGGACGTTGTTGCGATCGTCGAAGGCTACGAACGCCGTGAGATGGATGGCGATGTGACCCGCTATCTTCTCCGGGCAGATAGAGCGACCTCGTTTGCCGACAACCATCAGGAACTCGAGAATGTTCATCTTGAGGTATTTGACGAGAGCGGGGCCGCTAGCGATCAGATCGCTGCTCGCAAAGCCGTTTATATACCCGTAGAGCCGAAACTTTTTAAGGCTTACTTTGCCGGCGCGGTAAGGGTTGAAACCCGCGACGGCCTTAAGGTTGAAACGGAACAGCTGTCTTACGACAAAGGTAATGAAGTGGCGTTGGCCGAAGAGGTAGTAACCTTTAGCCGGTCCAACGTGAGCGGGTCTTCATTCGGCGCCAGCATAAGGCCTCGTGAGAAGACGCTGGAACTATTCAGGGATGTGCGGATCGAGGCCTTGGGGAGCAATGGATCGGAACAGACGGTTTTGCACGCGGGCCGAGCGGAGTATTTCCAGGAAGCAGAGCGGATCGAACTTGACGGTTCCGTCCGCATTGAGTCGACCGCCGCCGACTCGCGTAATGCCAGAACACTCTCTGCTGCGAGAGCAAAGGTTGATCTGCAGCAAGGACCGAATGGCGATCGGATCATCAAACGGTTTGAATTGAGTGACAATGTCGATGTCACTACCACCTCCGCTTCGCATTCCTCGACCAATATCAGATCCGGCCACGCGGTCTACCTGGAATCGGAAGACCGATATGACCTAAATGGCGATGTGCACATCACAACTGTCGAGGGAGGAAGGGTAACTGAGATCCGCGCCGACTCGGCAGTGTATCGTCAATCGGCTCGACTTGCCGATCTTGCGGGCAATTGCCTTATCCTACAGCAACCTTCAACAGTGCGGGGCCAGAAGATCAACGCAATTCTTGCCGGGGATAACTCAATATCCCGGGCCGAGGTCACTGGCAACGCTCAAGTTGTTCAAACACTTGCGGAGCGCACATCAACATTCTCGGGCGATAAGATAGTCGCGACATTCGCCGGTGGCCAGTTGATGGAACGGGCCCAGATCGTCGGGAATGGGAGTGCAGTTATCGTTCCTTCGAATCCGACCGAATACTCGAAGCTCACCCTTGCCGCACCGAAAGTTATCGATATCTCCTTCGTTAAGGGGCTCCTGAACACCGTAGTGACAAGCGGACGAACCAATGTCACAATGGAAGCACAAAATCGATCGCCTGAAGCATCAAATCGAGCGCTCTCAGCCGACAGCATTACCACTCGATTCAATTCTTCCGGCTCGGACATCAGCCATGTTCTTGCCAAAGGCAATGCAGAGCTCAAGATGGTACCGCTGACGCCGTCTGCAGGCACCTACACAACTACCGTATCCTCGCCTCTCTTTGACTGCGATTTTTTCGAGAAGGGTAATGATCCCAAAAAGTGCGTGGCACAGACAAACGCACGTACCGTGAGGGTGCCCACCCAAGCTTCAGTGAACCGCGGCACACAGACGATAACCTCGACGGTCCTGAACGCCTATTTTAGCGAAGCCACACGTGACATCGAGACACTTGAAGCCGTTGGCAAAGCCCGCTTTACCGAACTTGAAAGAAATGCTTCTTCCGAGAGGATCATTTATACCCCCGGCAACCAGTTCGTGAAACTTCGCGGCGGCGACCCCAATGTCTGGGATGACCGGGCAAGAGCAAGAGCTCCCGAGATCGACTGGGATATGGCAAACCAACGTTCAGAATTGCGCGGAGGCGTCTCGACAACCTACTTCAGGTCAGCGTCGAACCGGGCAGCCATGCCTTTCGGAAGCTCGGGATCTCCTATCTACGTGACCGCTCGTCAGGCTCAGTTCGACCACAAGGCCGATGTGGCCTATTATGATGGCAATGTCCGAGGGTGGCAGGACCGGAATTATGTTCGCGGCGAACGCATGTATATCGATGATCGGAAAGGTCAATTTCGGGTAGAAGAGAACGTCCAGAGTTTCCTTTACAATTCAAAAAGGTCAGACGGCGGCAGTGACTCGCTGAACCCTGTTCATGCGGCGGCCGATCGGATGTTTTACGAACGTGACACGCGTCTGATCCGGTATGAAAGTTCTGTAGATATCCGGCAAGGAAAGGATCGTGTCACCGGCGGGGCTGCAAAGATCGCCCTTTCGGAAAATAATGATGCAACAGTAACTGAGGTTGAGCGAAATGTATCGATCGTAACCCCGAATCGCCGTGCGACGGCCGATTTTGCGAGGTATGATAATTTAGCCGAGACCCTTCTGTTGCGAGGCACCCCGGCAGTGATCGACGATCGCGACCAGGGACGTTCCCAAGCAGCGGAGTTCGTCCTGAATTTCAAAGAGGATCGCTTTCTAGGAACAAGTCCGGCTACTAGAACGACAACAGGTCGTATCAGATCCGTTTACAGAGTGAACAAGAATTGAGTTCGACGTCCACAGAAAAAGAGATACGAACCGTTGCGAATCTTTCATCCAACGGTCACCCTCCGGTTGCTCTTGCGTCGGTAAAAGCTGAACATCTCCGAAAGTCATACGGAAAACGAGTGGTCGTAAATGACGTCTCATTCGAGGTGAACGAGGGCGAGATAGTCGGCTTGCTTGGCGCTAATGGTGCCGGGAAGACCACGAGTTTTTATATGCTTGTCGGTCTCGAAGCGCCGGAGGCAGGTACGATCTACCTAGACGAGCAGGATGTCACAGGCCTTCCGATGTATCTCAGGGCACGTCTTGGCTTGGGGTATCTGCCACAGGAACCATCGATCTTCAGGAAGATGACGGCGGAACAGAACATCCTTGCGGTTCTTGAAACACTGAAACTGAGCCGGGCGCAGCGGTTTGAACGGCTTGAAGAGCTTCTGACCGAGTTTGGCATTGAACATGTTCGAAAGACGCGCGGAGATGCCCTTTCTGGCGGCGAGAGAAGACGTGTCGAGATCGCCCGCTGCCTGGCAACCAACCCGAGGTTCATTCTGCTTGATGAGCCATTTGCAGGAATTGATCCTCTCGCAATTGATGATATTCGTGAGATCATTCTTTACCTAAAGCAGCAGGGTATCGGCATTTTCATTACAGATCACAATGTTCGTGAAACTCTCTCCATCACTGATCGCGCGTATATAATGACGGACGGCCGTATTCTTAAGGAAGGCCTTCCCGCAAACCTCGTTCGAGACAAAGATGTACGCCGTCTGTATCTCGGCGAACGATTCTCGCTCTAACACATGTACCACGATCTGCGACAGGGATCTTCGCGTTTCTATCAGTGAGTGCGATCCTGCGATCTTTGACCCATAGTTCCCTTCGTTGTTCTACAACGTGTATCTGATCACTCGCTGCTGATCCGCACCTCAAAAGGAAGTGCCGACTTGAGCTGATGGCATCTTTTCCTTTTCCCCGGAAAACTTCGTATAATTGACATTGGTCTTTCACAACTGCTTATCGGTGAAAGCCTGGGTCAGGGCTGTCAATGTCGTCACTTAGATTAACCACAAATCTACAGCAAAGAATGATCCTTACGCCGCAACTGCGGCAAAGGATCGAAATGCTCCAAATGAATTCGTTGGAGCTGTCTGAGTTGATCGAGCAGGAATTGATGGCGAACCCGATACTCGAAGAGGTCCAGCCCGGCGACGAGGTGCAAGAGATCTCGGATAGCATTCTCGACCAGAATGCAAATGGTACATCGGACACTTTCGAGAACGGTTTAGATCAGGACGCGGCTCCGTTTGTCACGGGCGATTCGGCCGGCCCAAATGAAGGAGTTTACGATGCCAATACTGAAAATGCAGCCGAAACTGCTTCAGAAACAGACGTACAGGAAGATATTCATCAGGAAAGCTCCGACTCATTCGAGGAGATAGATTTTGGCCGTGAGTTTCAGGATTACCTCGATCCTGGATATAAGACCCAGGAATATGAATATAAAGACGATGCTCCCGGGTTTGAACACTTTCTTTCACATTCACCTTCGCTTACAGAGCACCTCGAATGGCAGCTAAACCTCCACGACGTAGACGGACAAACTCGACGGGTCGCATCCTTTATCATCGGCAATTTGGATGAAGACGGTCGGCTGACGTTGGCGCCTGAAGATATCGCCGGCATGCTCTCATGTTCGATCGAAACGGTCAATACAGCACGGCAAGTGGTTCTGGATCTAGATCCTGTTGGCTGCGGGGCAGCGGATGTTAAGGAATGTATCCTCGCTCAGCTGAATTCGAATAACGAATCGGATTCTTTGGCCGCACGACTCGTTCGTGACCATTTTGAAGACCTCCAGCCTCATCGATTGAACCACCTCGCTCGGGAAACAGGCATCGACGTTCACACCCTGAACGAGGAGATCGAAAAGATTCGATCTCTTGATCCCTTTCCGGGACGAAGGTTCGCCCATGATGAAGCTATATTCGTTGCGCCTGAGGTTTACATTGAAAAGGTGGACGACGAGTATGTGATCTACTTTACCGACGACGGTAGTCCGCGGCTGCGTATCAGCCCGACCTATAATCAGATACTTGGACAGAGCGAGGCCTCGAAGGAAACCAAGGACTTTATCCGCGAAAGGATGCGCTCGGCGGTTGATCTGCTTCGAAACATTGAGCACCGGAGGCAGACAATATACCGAGTGGTGGAATGTATCGTAGATCGGCAAAAGGAGTTCCTGGACAAGGGTATTGAATTCATCAAACCGATGATGCTGAAAGATGTGGCCGAAGATATTGGTATGCATTTGTCCACGATCTCGCGCGTCGTAAATCGCAAATACGCTCACACTCCACAGGGGGTGATCGAATTGCGAAGGTTCTTTAGTGAAGGAATGATGAATGAGGATGGCGAGGAGGTTTCGACGCGGATCCTAAAGCTTCGAATCAAGAAACTAGTTGAAGAGGAAGATTCACGATCACCACTAACCGACGAACAGATCGCAAAAATCCTAAGCAAGGAGGGTGTGAAGCTCTCGCGCAGGACGGTCGCAAAGTATCGAGATCAAATGAACATAGCGGGTTCCCGGGAACGAAAGACCGTTATTTGAATACACATCTGCGTCACCCGCGTGGTGGCCTGATCCGCTAAAGGGACTAATTACTGGGGAAACATATGATATTTGAATATTCAGGAAGGCATATAGAGATCACTCCCGCATTGAAGGCGCATACGGAAGAGCATTTTGAGAAGATCGACCATGTATTTGATGGAAAGGCGACCAAGGCTCACGTGATAATGGAAGTTGAGCGTGGCCGCCACCGATGCGAAGTGGTCGTGAACTGGAGGAACGAGGTCCTGACCGCCACTGCATCGTCACCAGATATGTACCTATCGATCTCTAAAGCCGTTGGCAAGATAGAAAAGCAGGCGCTGAAGGTTAAAAAGAGGGTTATTGATAAATCACATCGTGCCAAGCGCGCCAGCTCAATTGTTCAAAAGGAGTCTGAGGTTCCTCCGGCACCTCTAGGCGCTAGAATTATTCACGTTAACGGTTACGAAGTAAAACCGGTTACCGTGGACGAGGCAACAATGCTTTTGGAAGACCGCGAAGAGAATTTCCTCGTTTTTCGCAATGCAGAGCATCAGCGGGTTTCCGTCCTATTCAAACGCGGCGACGGGAACTACGGATTAATTGAACCTTAGGCCCTTTGCGCATCGCTTGCTGGCCATCTGATGACCGAACCCCGGCAAATCCCAAGTAAGATCGTTCATGGCGTCTTGATAAAAGTGCTTGGACAAGGCGTGCTTTTGCTTGGGCCTTCAGGCGTTGGTAAATCTGAACTTGCCCTGGAACTGATCGACCGGGGCGGGCAGCTTGTTGCCGACGATGCGGTCGAACTCAGGCGGGAGGGCAACGGGCTCATTGGCAAGGCGCCAGATCTGACTCGGGGCAAAATGTTCATTCGCGGCCTGGGATTGTTTGATCTAACCAGGACACACGGTAAGCGATCCGTTGCGGACAGATCCCTCGTTCGGCTTTGCATCGAGCTTGGCCACTTTGACGACAGAGGTGATGCGCTTGCACCACATGATGACTACTATTGTCAGCTCGGCGTCGAACTTCCCTTGATCAAACTTTCGGCATTACCACGGCTGCCCAGCCCGGTCATTATTGAAGCCGCTGTCAGAATCCAGGACGATGCCGAGCACTGCACACTCGCATCTCAGTTGCTTGCCAACCACGATGCGATTCTTTCGCAGCACCTCAGCGTAACCGAAAGCCGAGACCAATAGATGGCAAGGAAAACGGCATCTGCCGAAGCACCTCCTAAACTCGTAGTTATCACCGGCTTGAGCGGCTCAGGGATGAGTTCGGCAACGAATTCGTTTGAAGACCTAGGCTATTTCTGTGTTGATAATCTGCCACTGACAATGTTGTCCACGTTCGCTCGGCTGCTTACGCCAAACAAAAATGAGGAATCGGCCATTGAGAAGGCTGCGTTGGTAATAAATATTCGGGAGCGGCAATTCCTGGCCCAGTTTCGGACAGAACTTGCCAAGCTTTCGAAGCGGCGGTTAAAGCCATTCGTGCTTTTCTTTGAGGCGTCAGATGAGGTGCTTCGTCGCCGATTTTCAGAAACTCGCAGGCCTCATCCTGCCGACAAGGGCCGGGGACTTTTGACCGCCATCCGTTCGGAACGACGTGCAATGAAGGATATCCGCGCCGCAGCCGACCGGATCATCGATACGTCCGATCACACGGTCCATACACTTCGGCGGATGCTGAGCAAAGCGTTCGGACATCCAAACTTGCCTGCCGGGCTTCAGATCCAAATAGTGAGTTTTGGCCATAAATACGGCAACCCGCGGGAAGTAGACCTCATGTTCGACGTGCGGCATCTTCCGAATCCATACTTTGTTCCAAGTCTGCGCGAGCTCAACGGTGAAGATACAAGGATCATTGAATTTCTGGCCAGTAATAACGATGTAAATGAGACCATCAAACGCTTCGGCGAGTTGATCAAATATCTCTTACCGTTCTATCAGAAAGAAGGCAAATCTTACCTGACCATCGGTATTGGATGTACCGGAGGAAAACACCGATCAGTCATGGTAGCGAATGCCCTCCGCGAATTGGTTCGAAAAGGGGGCTATCCCGTTTCTGTTGTCCATCGCGATATGCAAAAATAGGTTGTTAGAGGAGTTTTTGATAGGAAATTAGCTATGTCAGAAAAGAGGGTCGGAGCGGTGATAGTTTCGCATGGCCAGCTGGCGAGTGAACTCCTGGTAGCCGCCGAGACGGTCATCGGAGATCTTGAGAATATAGCTGCGGTCTCTATCGGCTGGCACGATGACGTCGAAGCAGCTAAAGAAGCGATAGACAGGGCCATCAAAAGCGTTTCACAGGGAGTCGGTGTCCTGTTATTGACGGATATGTTCGGCGGCACTCCAACAAATATTTCAGCTATGTTCTTAGCGAACGGAGAGATTGAGATCGTTACCGGTGTGAACCTTCCCATGATCCTTAAGTTTGCTACACACTCTAAAGGGAGTTCGCTGGGTGAGGTCGCGCGCGAAGTCGAGGAACAGGGCAAACAATCTATCTACCGGACCGCGGCTCTGCTGGAGCCCGCAAAGGCAAAGTAGAATGGTAGAGGGCACGGTCAAGGTGGTCAATTTCCTCGGGCTTCACGCCCGTGCAGCGGGGCAATTAGTTAGATTGGCGGCAACCTTCGAAAGCAGGATATTGCTCGAACGGGTTGACGGCCGGGCCGAAGCTGATGCGAGATCAATGCTCAGCCTTTTGACCCTTGCCGCATCGACGAACACCCTGTTGAAGCTGTCAGTCGAAGGCAATGATGAAACTGAAGCGTTCGCGGCTGTAAGCGGTTTGTTTTCAGATGGTTTTGGGGAGAGATAAGCGAACAAGTGTTGTATGCAAGAAAGGCCAGGAATTGGTAGGAAGGTTCGCCTCATTGGGGCCCCGCTGGGTTTTGCGGCGGGTAAACCGGGAAGCGAACTTGGTGTTGAGGCGATGCGCCTCGCATCTTTTCATGGGAAACGTCTTGTCGATCTTATCCGTGCATTGGGCTACGAGGTCGAAGATGGCGGAGACGTTGCGATCGAAAGGCCAAAGATCGCTGCAGAACCAGGAGAGAATCCAAAGTATCTAAAAGAGACTGCTATTTCCTGTGCGAACATTGCCTCAGCTGTTGAAGCGGCCCTCGATCAGGGCGAGATCCCGATCGTTCTCGGCGGAGACCATTCGATCGCGATAGGCTCCGTTTCGGGACTGGCAGCTTATTTCAAAAGGACCGATCAACCTTTCGGGTTGATCTGGTTCGATGCTCACGCCGACATCAATACTCCGACAACATCGTTGACAGGCAACATCCATGGAATGCCCCTCGCCGCTTTGCTTGGGCATGGCGATGAGACCCTTACAAAGATCGGGGGGTTCTCGCCCAAGGTTGAGGGCCGGTACCTTGCCCACATCGGCGCAAGGGATGTGGATAGCGGTGAACGAGAAAATATTCGCTCTCTTGGCCTTTCGGACCATTTCTTCACAATGAGCGATATTGATAAGCGAGGAATGCTTGCATGCGTCAACGATGCTGTCGATATAGCTTCCGCCGCTCCGGGAGGCTACGCCGTAACTTTCGACGTCGATATGATCGATCCCAGGTTTGCACCCGGATCGGGCACGCTCGTTCGCGGCGGGACCACTTATCGCGAAGCACATCTTGCACTGGAGACCATTGCCGAGCGCGGAGGGATGCGTTCCTTCGAGATAGTCGAGGTAAATCCTATGCTGGACCAAAGCAACATTACGGTCGAATTGGCCTGCGAACTCATACTTTCAGCTCTCGGAAAGACGATACTTTAGGTGAAGGATCCGAAGAAAACACGTGTTGTGATGCTTTTTGGCGGCCGTTCAGGCGAACACGAGATATCGGTTCGCTCTGCGCACAATGTCGCCGGGGCACTCGATCCGGATAGGTTCGAACTTATCCCGATCGCGATATCGACAGAAGGTGAATGGCTTACGCCAAAATCGTCTGCCCGTCTGCTCGGTGACAAACGTCCCGCCGCTTTGGTGTCTGATCTAGGTGAGTTTGACGATCTGTCGGAAAAGCTTTTTGAAGGGGCACGGCGGGCCGATTTCATTCGAGAAACGGTGATCTTCCCCGTCCTGCACGGCCCTTTCGGCGAAGATGGGACAGTTCAGGGCTTTCTTGAGCTGACCAGGCTTCCTTATGTTGGCTGCGGTGTTCTTGCATCGGCATGCGGAATGGACAAGATCGTGATGAAGTCGCTGTTCCAGCAAGCCGGATTGCCGGTGTGCCGGTATTTGTGGTTCCTCCGGCGCGACTGGGAAGGACGACGTGGGGAAATAGAAGCCCGCATATCGGATGAGCTTCGATTTCCGTGTTTCGTGAAGCCCGCGAATCTCGGATCTTCCGTAGGCATTTCAAAGGCTGCTGACGCCGACTCACTCACGGCGGCCATCGAACTTGCCGCTCGTTTCGACAGAAGGATCATTGTCGAAGAGGGCCTTATAGCTCGCGAGGTAGAATGCGCGATATTGGGTAATGATGAACCCGAAGCAAGTCTTCCGGGCGAATACGTGATAAAGAATAGTTCGAAAACATTCCTCGATTACGAGGAGAAATATTCTGCCACGGGCAACAACGAATTCGTTGTACCGGCTCCGCTGTCCGAGGAACTTTCGAACAAGGTCAGGGATATGGCAAGGTCTGCCTTCAAAGCGATCGATGGTTCCGGACTCGCTCGAGTAGATTTCTTTCTACGACAAGACAACGGTGCTCTTTTGGTCAATGAGATCAACACGATGCCCGGTCTGACGGATGCATCAGGATTTCCTAAGATGTGGAAGGGTAGCGGTTTGGCATTTTCGAGGGTATTAGAGATACTGATCGAGCTTGCGTTCGAGCGGTTCAACGACAAGAGCCGCAATCGGATAGAGCGTTCGGAACAGATTGTACAAAAGGGAGGAGGATAAAATGTCAGTTGCAAAGAACATCGAGATAACATCGTCATCGTCAGAGAGTTTTGAAGATGCCGTAAAGTCCGGGATCAGCCGGGCGGCGAAGACGATCAGCAATATTAGCGGTGCCTGGATAAAGGAGCAGAAGGTCGAGATCTCCGAAGGTAAGGTCACGGGATACCGGGTCACGATGATCGTCACTTTTGTCCTGACCGAAGACGATTGACGGCCCCAAGGCTAATGGTCACCCGTTTAGATCGCTATGGCGTGTATCCTTTTCTGGTTCTGATGGTTAGGTTCGGACGGGTAACACGAACCTCAATTGAACGCCATCTACCATCCTTCTCACGCCGGATCGGTTCATAGGCAAGCGTGTATTGCATCCTAAGTTCGTCGAGGATCCCTTCGAACGCTTGCCTCAATGCCCGGCCAGCCGGCGTCGAAACGAACCTTCCGCCTGATCTGTTGGCAAAGTTCCTTAAAACGCCCTGGCTTTGCATTCTTCGCTGCGCGTTCATTTCGATAGAGGACAGATCAACGGTGTAGATCACTGCTCCTGCTTCTAGTGAAGCTCTTAGAGCTCGATCGGCGGATCGGCCGCTGGCCGAGTCTTCACCATCCGATAGTACGATTATTGCCCGTCTTTTTTCTGGCCTCATTGCGAGTTCTTTTGCCGCCAGGAATACCGCGTCATTGAGTGCCGTCATGCCGTCGGCCTTTGCGTCGAAAATACTTTCTGAAATGTCGCGGCTCGTCGAAAAATCCTGTACCAGTTCAACCCTCGATGCGAATCGATATATCGCGACCTGGTCATCACGGCGAATGCCATCGAGGAAGTTTATCGCAGCCGCCCTCGCCATGCTCATTTGGCCCCTCATACTCCCGGATGTATCGATGAGGATCACTGCGGCAAAGGGAGTTTCTGCGGTTGAGAAAAAACTTATCTCCTGTTGAACACCATCCTCAAATACGCTGAATTGTTCCCGTCTTAGGCCGGAAACATAACGTCCATCCCCATCCAGAATGGTTGCATTTATCAGGACGGTGGAAGAATCGACGGTCAAAACTTCATCAGAGTTTGACTGCGCCTTGATCTCAAAAGTGATGGATAAAAGAGCCAGAATGAAGGCTATAGAGATGCGGGCGGATCTGATCATTTTCTGAGGCGTAGAAACTTAACGATGCTCAGAACCGAGTTCGAGCTCTGTACAGCGACCACTGAGATCGTAAATCGCGACGTTTTTCTCATTTCGTCGACCAGACGCACAGTCAATTCCTTTAGATTAGCGACCGAACTCTTGACCGAAGGGGCGTCTTCTCTTTCAGGCAGCTCTTCGTCAGGCAGGCCCTCGCCATCTCCTTCGCCCCCAAGTCCTTTTCGAATTCGGGTCACCAATTTTTCAAGGGCTACGAGCTTCTCGATATCCCTGATCGTAAGTTGTTCGTTCCGGGCGATCGCGGCTTCCAGCTCCTCTGCGATCTCTACTGCTTCATCGCCGCGTTTCAGCAGCTCTTCGTGATCTTTACGAGCCTTTTCAGACCGCTGACGGGCAATGTAATCGCGCATGGACCGGGGCTGATCACGTGCTTCGCGTTCAACGGAAGGCGCCTGAGATGGGATGTCCTGTGAAGAGCCCTCTGTCGCCATCACTGATCCAATGGCCAGAAAAGCGATACCATTGACGGCAGTCCATCTCAAGAACCCATAATTAAACATAAAAAGACTGTCCTCGAACAAAAACCCTATTGAAAATTATCCGGCTTAGGATCATCCGGCGAAACACCAGTCACGGCTTCAACAAGTTTGACCAAAAACTCCTCTTCAGCTTGACCCGAACTTTGCACCGTTGTCCATTCAGACATCAGCCCGGCCGCGGCAAGCCCTTCAACTCGGGCGTTTACAGTGACATTGTTTTGAATACCATCGATCGACTGAACCTCGATGGTCAAGGTATATCGGCCTCGAGACCACGCATTGTTTCCAAACTCGATCACACCGTAGCGGCGCAACTCATTTTGTGCGATCACCGTTCCACGGGCAAAAATATACGGCTGGGTGATAATAATTCCATCAGCCAGGCGCGACGAGGCCTCGTCCACCTGCATCTTGTTATCCCTGAGCACGCTTACGATGGTTTCAAGCAAGACATCCCGACGAGAATTGAGGCGATAGGGGTTAGGCAAACGATCCCGCACCTGTGTTTTCCCCTTGCCCCAATCGAAGGATCGGGTGGCATCAGTGCTTCGCGACGTACTCTTAGCTGTATCGTCTTTTATCTTTTGGGTCTGCGTGTCAACACCCTTCTGGGCGAAGCCACCGACAGTAAGCACCGAGATCATGGTCAGTACGAAAAGAAGTTTCATTGTCGTTTCTAACGAAAGCGGCGGAGGCTGCCGTCGTAGCTTAACTATATCGCAACCCTAGTATATCGAAAAGATATGATGTTTCACTGTTGGGAGAGGTTGTCGCCGGACCTACATTTTTGGCTCGTCTTCACTACGCTGCAATTCGTAAAGAAGAAGATGTTTGAGAAATGCATGATGTGCGGCAAACTTTGAAATCGCGTAACCGGGAAGGCCGTCAAGAAAGCCGAGCTTGAGGATGTAAGTTCGTATGAAGGCTGATGGACCTGCGGATGCCAGTTTGACCAATGAGGTCCGCTTTCCTTCGGATAGAAGCTGTCGGGCGGCCAGCGGTGCATAACGTTCGCCTATCATCTTATGATGATGGGCCGCATCCCTAACGCTGAAATGGAGAATGTCGGAACGAAGAGAGCCTATACGGCCTTCCGGATGCATCTGGACCGTTTCGTGGACAAGCCGACCATTCCACACGCCTTTTCGTCTATCAAAAAGTCTCAGCTGCCGATCGGGGTACCAACCGCAATGCCTGATACGTCGCCCCATATACACAGACTGACGAGGTATCATGTACCCATCTGCATCCGGTCCCTTCAAAAAAATGGTTTTGATCTCGTCCCGCAGGTCTCCCGTTACTTGCTCATCCGCATCAAGACTAAATATCCAATCGAATTTTGCGCTATCGGCTGCAAACTGCTTTTGTGCCGAGAACCCATCCCATTTTCGGACGATGACTCTTGCTCCCAATGAAACCGCCATTTCTCTGGTCCGGTCGGTGCTTTCTGAATCAACAACAAGAATTTCATCGGCCCATTCGACGCTTTTGAGCGCACGTTCAATGTTTGCCTCTTCGTTCTTGGTGATGACGACGGCTGATATACTCACGCCTCCGATTGTCGCAGACAGTTGAAGAAACAAAAAGCGGCGTTGACGTGGCCTAACCAGTCAACGCCGCGAATGGGAAAATGACCCAAGGATCATTGGTCGTCTTTCGGAGTTTCCACAACGATGTTATTCCGTTCGAACGTGGTGGAGGTTACACGTTGAAGTTCAGCGACGGCCTTGTTGTAATCCGTTTCAGCCCGGATCTCAGCATTTTTCGCAGCCGCGAGCGCATTTTCTCTCTGGAACAAAAGAAATGTAGTAGACCTGCCGGAATCGTACAAACGCTTTTCGCCCTCCAGTTGAATCTCGGCATTCTCGCGGGCACGACGGGAAGTTAGCACCCGCTGCCGCGCGGTCTCTACGGCCTGAACCGCATTTCGGACCTCAACGATAACTGACTGCTCCTGGGCCCGGATCTGAGTATCTATCTGGTTTTCCACAATGCGGGCTCCTGCAAGATTTGCCTTCGCGGTCTTGTTCCTCAATGGGAATGAGATCGTGACACCGATTGAAAAATTCGGGGCATCAGACCTAAAAGTGTTAGCGAGAGATCGGCCAAAGCCGCCGACAAAGTACGATGGCGTACCGGGGAACGTAACATTCGGCACCACGATCGTGTCGTTCGGCCCGGAATGAAATCGCCTGATCTGAGAAAGAAGAAAGGCGGAGGCATTTGAGTTTATTGAAGCTGGATCCGACGCGATAAGCGGTGCCGTGAACGGTTCTGTAGAAACAGAGCCTCGGGAGAGGCCGGCAAATGTCAAGGTCGTGTTCAGATCGATCTGCGGCCTCGTCTGATCCTTATAATAATCAATATCAATGCTGTTTATGTCCTTAGCCAACTTCAATCGTCGAAGCTCGAACCGGTTGTCCATTGCATCCTTAACCGCTACGTCGAGATTGATGGGATCAGGGCTCACCGCCGGCGTATCCACTGGCACTAAGGACTGAGCCCACTCAGCCGAGATCGCATCCTTAATGATCAGTTGTTTAAGCAAATTCTCGGTAACAGATACTTGTTGGGTTGCGACAAGAAGGTCGGTTTCGCGATTCGCAAGCTCGGTAGCGACCTCCGCCCGAGCCAACGGAGCAGCAGCACCGGCCGCGATGCGGGCTTCCACTTGCCGAAGGTTCTCTTGTGTAAGGCTTAGATTGGCAAGGCGGTTCTGCTGGTCTCGCAATGCAAATACAAGGTCCCAATAAGTACGTTGAACCTGGGCGATCACGTCAATGGTTTGGCGCCGAAAATCGGCGTCCGACTGTTGCAGCTGACGACGCGCGATCTTCAGGTTTCGTCTTGTATTATCGGTAGAAAAATTTCTCAGAAGCGGCTGGGTATACCTAACGCCGTAGCTCGAAGAGTATATGGCTGCGGTACCGCCAGTGCTAAGTGAGCCTGACGTTACCTGAGCCTGTGCAAAGGCGTTTTCCGTTCTGGTGTTGTTAAAAAAGACCTGATAGTTACCGCCGCCCGGCCTGATGAAATTGGTTAGATTCGAATTGACACTGAAATCATGTGTCGCCGGCGAACCGGTAGTGTTATTCCTTGTGAAGGTCGGCGTGACCGTGAAGGTGGGCTCGTAAAAGCCCATCAACGATCGGATCTGGGTCTCGCGCAGGCGAACATCATCGCGGGCAACCTCGATATTGTTGTTATTCAAAAGCGCTCGACGTATTGCATCTTCTAACGTTAGAGAAATGGTTGAAGCGGCCTGAACTCCGACACGGGTGGTCAATACACCAGGGCCTGTATAAAGTTCACGGCCCTTTGCCGGATCCACCGCTCTTGCAGCAGGCTCAAATGCTACCCGCGTGATCGTGTCCGACGGCACCTGCGCCGAACTCATCGAGGCCGACCAAATTACCGCCCCTGCAAAAAAAATCCCCCTCAGATATCGACTGTTTCTGAACATTGATCCGATCACTCCGATTAAATGCTGCAATCTATAAGAAATGCCGAAAACTCAAACGGGTAGTACGTCCTCTAAACTACCATTGTTTCAACTAAATATTGAGATCGTTGCCGGTTCCTCGGACGTTTCGGCTGAAGTCTGCCGAATTGATGTTGCCCCCATTTTAGGCTATCGTTGAATCTTTATAGGTCTATAATCTATTTCTCGGAGAGTTTAACAAAAATGGCTATAAAAGTCGGAATCAATGGGTTCGGACGTATCGGAAGGAATGTGCTTCGGTCCTGCATCGGTGACAATGATATCGATTTCGTAGCGGTCAACGATCTGACTGACACCAAGACGCTTGCGCATCTTCTCAAGTACGATTCCGTGATGGGAAACCTTGACAACGAAATAACTGCCGAAGGTGACACTATCACGGTCGATGGCGATAAATTCAGGGTCTTTTCCGAAAAGGATCCGGCGCTCATTGACTGGGAATCTGTCGGTGCAGAAGTGGTGATAGAAGCCACCGGACGTTTTACGAAGGCCGAGGATGCGGGAAAACACCTTCGCGGGTCGGTGAAGAAGGTCATTATCTCAGCGCCTGCCAAGGGTGAGGACGTGACCATTGTTCTCGGGGTGAACGAGGAAATGTACGACCCTAACAACCATCACATTATTTCGAATGCTTCCTGCACGACGAATTGTCTTGCTCCGGTCGCAAAGGTCATTCACGAAAGATTCGGTATCAAGAATGCATTGATGAACACGATCCACAGCTATACGAACGATCAGCAGCTTCTTGACCTACCGCACAAAGATCTCAGGCGTGCCAGGGCCGCGGCGCTGTCAATGATCCCGACATCAACCGGTGCAGCCAAAGCAGTGGCGCTGGTCATCCCCGAACTTAAGGGCAAGTTTGACGGCATTTCTGTTCGTGTTCCGACACCAAACGTCTCGCTCGTCGATGTAGTAATGAATGTGGAGAAAGAGACGACGACCGAAGAAGTGAATCAGGTACTGAAAGATGCTGCAAATGAAGAGCTTAATGGCATTCTAGCGTTTTCGGAAGAACCCCTTGTGTCTATAGATTTTCGCGGGAATCCGAACTCGTCGATCGTGGACGCCGAAAACACGAAGGTGATCGGCGGTACGGCCGTCAAGGTACTTTCTTGGTATGACAACGAATGGGGCTATTCATGCCGTGTCAGAGACCTTGTTAAGTTTATCGCTGATAAGGGCTTATGATCGTTTCGCGGTCGATGATTAACGAGTATTTTGTATAATTCAGTACTTCAAGGGCCGACATTATGAAGAATTCTTTGAACCTTGTACTTGTCCTATTGCTGCTTGTGGTAGTCGGCTGCACCTGCGAGCGAATACGTGAAATTAGTGGTGGTAAGGGCTCATCGCCTTCATCGAGCCCTGACCCCCCGAACAAGTCGACCGAACCGGTTCGTTCACCGGGTAAGACTGCATCGTCCGAATTGACGATGGACAAGTATAATCAGCTTAAGATCGATATGAAAAAGAGCGAAGTGGAACGCATCCTCGGGGGGCCCGGAGAAGAGATCAGCACTACCACCGGCGGGGGCTCAACTTTTTCGGTCTATAAATGGTCGGGAGAGAACTTTTCGTCGATCATTATCTCCTTCCGAAATGACAAGATAATGACCAAATCCCAAGTGGGTTTGAAATAGCCCGTAAGATCAAGAATTAGCTAAAGGGGGCCTCTTGCGCAGCTTGGCGGCTCCCTTCCTGTAAGTGGATTCCGTCGGAAAGCGCGGAGCGGTGCTTTGGAATGGCCTCAGGGCTCAGATAGTGGCCTTTTTCAAAGACACAATGGACGTTCCTGTCTTTATTCCCTCTCGGATATAATAGGTTGCATCAAACAAAACTAGAAGAAATTCGCGGAGAAGAGGATGAGGAAAAAGTCGATCAGAGATGTTGATATTGATGGGAAACGGGTTTTCATCCGTGTAGATTTCAATGTACCGATACGGGATGGAGTGATCGAAGACGGCACTCGAATTCTCGGAGCATTACCAACCATCGACTACGCCGCGCAACGCGGGGCAAAAGTCATTTTGGCATCACATCTTGGGCGTCCGCTCAAAGACAAGAAGAAAGCAGAAGAGAAAGGCCTCGTGTTTGATCCAGGGAAATACTCACTGAGGCTGGTTTATGAATATTTACGCAATATCCTGCAGCTGAAGCATGCTTCTGGAAGGCCACAAGGCGTGGCCACAGTTGGCGAAGAGGGCACGGCTGTAGGAAAAGCTGAGATAGCGAATGACCGTGTGTTCTTTGCAGCTGATTGTGTTGGACCCGAAGTTGTCTCACGCGTTGAAGCTCTGCGGCCCGGCGAGGTACTACTTCTCGAAAACCTTCGGCTTCACGCCGAGGAAGAGAAGAATGATGCGGAATTCGCCCGCCAGCTCGCTCAGTTATGTGATGTTTATGTGAACGACGCGTTTGGCACGGCCCATCGCGCCCATGCTTCGACAGAGGGCATCACTCATTATGTTGAAGCCCGCGTCGCAGGGCTGCTGATGGAAAAAGAGCTGGATTTCCTTGGCAAGGCCCTGGATGATCCGGAGCGGCCGTTTGTAGCGATCCTTGGCGGAGCAAAGGTATCGGATAAGATCCCGGTCATCGAATCGCTTATCCACAGGAAGGTGGATAAACTCCTGATCGGCGGAGCAATGGCATACACATTCTTTAAAGCACACGGTTTCACGGTAGGCAAGTCTCTTGTTGAGGACGATATGATGCCAAAAGCACTTGAAATTGAGCAGATGGCCAAGGCTGCCGGCGTCGAACTTCTTCTGCCGACCGACCATCAGGTCGTCGACTCCTATGATCCGATCAACTCCAGAAAGGCGATACAGATCGAATTCACCAACGCTGGCCTCGTTGGCCTCGACATAGGCCCTGAGACTTCGGCTATCTTCTCGGACGCCCTAAAAGGGGCAAAGACCATCGTCTGGAACGGTCCGATGGGAATGTTTGAAGAGAAGCCATTCGACGAGGGAACATTTGCGATCGCAAAAGCCGTTGCCGACGCGACCAAAATGGGAGCGGTCTCCATCGTTGGCGGAGGCGATTCCGTCGCAGCGGTGAATCAGGCTGGATTAGCCGATAGTATCTCTCATATCTCGACAGGAGGCGGGGCCACTCTCGAATTCCTCGCTGGCGACACTCTTCCCGGCGTCGCGGCATTGGACGACAAATAGGAAGGGAAGCGATGCTCTTGGCAAGGAGCGTGCAGCAACGAATCGAAATGATGAGAAAACCCGTAATTGCTGGGAACTGGAAGATGTTCAAACTGCTCGGAGAAGCTGTCGATACGGCTCTGAGCCTGAAGCCTCTGGTCGCCAACGTGACCCATTGCGAGGTGGTGATCGCCCCGGTCTTCACAGCATTGAAGACAGTCGCGGACCGGCTTGAGGGCTCGAATATCTCACTTGCCGGTCAAGACTGTGCTGTTCAAAACGATTTCGGAGCGCACACGGGAGAAGTTACGGCCCAAATGCTTAAGGACGTTGGCTGTTCTTATGTGATCATCGGCCATTCTGAGCGGCGTCAGTTTTATGGCGATACCGATAAGTCAGTGAACATTAAGGCGAGATCGGCTATCGAAGCCGGCCTTACCGCTATCGTCTGCGTAGGTGAACACCTCACTGAAAGAGAGGCTGGCAACGCCGAATCGGTTGTCCGAAACCAGGTCGCGGGAAGTTTGAATGGATTGACAGTTTCCGATATGGAACGTATCATAATCGCTTACGAGCCTGTCTGGGCGATAGGTACGGGTAAAACCGCTACGCCTGAACAGGCTCAAGAAATGCATGGGCAAATTCGGAAATTTGTCGAGCATGCCCATGGGGTCCAAGCGGCACAGGCGGTCCGGACACTTTACGGAGGTTCCGTCAAGCCTGAAAACATCTCGGCCCTGATGGCTCAACCCGATATCGATGGGGCGCTGGTGGGCGGGGCGAGTCTGGATCCGAATGTGTTTGCGCAGATCGTTAAGTTCAATTGACCCGCTTTACGGCCTCATGCGGTAATTTGCGGTGAGCCCGAAGCGGCTTTAGACTGGAGAGAAACCTTGCTTTACTTCTTGTACGGATTATTCTTTTTGTCCTGCATCATGCTGGTAACGTCGGTGTTGCTTCAGCCCGGGAAAACGGATGCGGGAGCTCTATTTACTAGCAATGTGGCTAGCACGGCGTTTGCGCCCCGAGGTACTGCTTCGGTTTTGGCAAAGTTCACGATCGGCTCCGCAATCGTTTTTATGCTGACCGCGCTTATGATCTCACTGCCGGTTTTGAGTGGAGATAGGTCGGTTCTGTCCGCCAACCCTGAAGAAACTACGGAGACGACGGAAACGGCACCGGCGGCCGCCCCGCCCCAAGAGGCACCTCCGCCGCAAAGCGTGGTTGAGTCCACGGCCAATGAGACCGTGACGTTCCCGGCAAATTCGGCCTCAAATGCTGCGTCGAATGCCGCCCAACCTGCGGCCCCCGCAAACGCGAACACGAGGGCGGTTCCACTTCAGGATAATCCGCCTTCGCAGTAAACAGCGGTATCTTTGACATTTCAGCTGAGGTGGCGTAATTGGTAGCCGCGCACGTTTGAGGGGCGTGTGGAGAGATCCGTGCGGGTTCGAGTCCCGCCCTCAGCACCATTTTTGAAAAGGTCGTCATAAATGGCGGCCTTTTCATTTCCCGAGAGGTTTCTTTTCGGTCGCTCGTCCGGACATTACCATCGTTCCGGTTCCTTCGTCTGTGAAGACCTCTGCCAGCAATGCATTACGGACATTACCGCCGATCACGTGAGCAGACCCGACGCCCCTTTCCAGAAGCCCTATAAGATTCTCCAGCTTTGGTACCATTCCGCCCGTTGCTTGGCCGGCCTCTATCATGGTACGCGCCTCTGAAGTGGTCAAGCGGGAAAGCTTTGAGCTTTCATCCCTTTCATTCAGATAGATACCATTCACATCAGACAAAAGCACTAGCTTTTCTGCGCGAAGTTCAGCAGCGATCTCAGAGGCTATCGTATCTGCATTTATATTGAATACCTTTCCGGAATCATCGGCACCCAGCGATGAGATAACCGGCAGATAGCCGCTGCCTAGCAGCAGCTCGATCAATCTAACATCGACGTTGACCACATCCCCAACATGGCCGAAGTCGACCTGTTCCGTCGCACCGGTCTGCCGATCAACAACTATGTCTCTGGGCGGCCGCTTGACGGCACGAACCACACCGCCGTCAACACCCGAAAGTCCAACCGCATGTACGCCACGATGTCTAAGTGCGGAAAGTATCTCCGTATTGATCTTCCCGCGAAAGATCATTTTTGCGAGGTCGAGCGTGTCGTCGTCCGTGACGCGTCGTCCGCCGATAACTGTCTGAACCACCCCGAGCCTTTCCGCAAGTTCTGTCAACTGCTTACCTCCGCCGTGCACCACGCAAACACGAATGCCGACCTGATGCAGAAGTGCCAATTCTTCCGCCAGGGATGCAAGATTGTCTTTGTCCTCTGTCACTTTGCCGGAAAACTTCACGACAAACGTCTTGCCCTGGAATCTCTGGATGTAGGGAAGCGATTCGCGAAGGAGATCAAGCGTCTCTATGTTCATTTAATAAGCTCCGTCATTATCGCTTTTTGGATGTGCAGACGATTCTCGGCCTGGTCGATAACGATCGATCGAGAAGAATCTATCACGCTGTCTGTCACGATCACGTTTCTGCGCACGGGCAGGCAGTGCATAAACACGGCATCGCTTGTTCTTGCCATCTTTGCCTGGTCGACTATCCAATCTTTACGCAAACCGGCCCGGCTCTGAATCTCTTCATCAGCACGGCCGTAGAAGGCTTTGCTGCCCCAGCTCTTTGCGTACACGATATCGACTTCATCAAACGCCGATTCAACGTTTTCTATTGTCTCGACACTTCCGCCATTAACGGTGGCTTGAGCTTTGATCTGCTCCATAAGTTCGTCATCGAGACCGTAACCCGGCGGATGTGCTATCCGCAGGTCGTGGCCGAACTGGGCCGAGGCGAGTGCAAAGCTGTTCGGTACCGCCATCGGCAGCGGTTTCGGATGCCATGCCCAAGTAAGGAGGACCTTCTTGGGTTGCCTGCCCAATTTTTCGCGAATCGTCATCATATCTGCCATGGCCTGACAGGGATGGTGCATGGCTGACTCGAGATTGATGATCGGCTTATCTGCGTATCTCGCGAAAGCATCCAATATTGGATCTCTCTTTTCTGTTTCCCAATCCTGAAGGCTCGCAAATGTACGGACGCCGATGGCGGACACGTACCGTTCCAGGACCCGGACGAATTCTTTCAAGTGTTCTGTCTTGCCGCCATCCATCAAGACGCCGTCTCGATGTTCCAGTGTCCAGGATGTCCCGCCCGGTTCAAGGATCACAGGATTTCCGCCGAGTTCATAGATTCCGATCTGCATCGATGCGCGTGTTCGAAGGCTGGGATTAAAAAATACGAGCGCGACCGATCGGCCGGCAAGCGGCTTAGGATCGACGTCGCCGGCTTTGAAGCTGATAGCCGATTCGATCAGAGCTTCGAGGTCTTGTCTTGAAAGGTCGGAAGTTGTTAGAAAATGGTTCAAGCCGACAGCACCTCAACAAATCTCTCCACTTCACCTATCGGAACGCATAGCGGCGGGAGCAGGCGTAATACGTTTGGATCGCTCGAAGTACCTGTAATGATCTTTTCACTAAGGGATCTTTGATGAACTTCGGCACACGGCCGATCGAACTCGATGCCCAGCAAACAGCCTTTTCCTCTAACCCCGACGATGCCTTTGACCGAAGCAAGCGATCGCCGCAGGCAGCTTTCGACGGCCAAGGCGTTAGCCATCATTCCGTCGTTCTCTATTGCTTCAAGGGTTGCGGCCACGGCTGCCATCGCTATCATGCCGCCTCCAAACGTAGTGCCAAGGTCGTTTACCTTAATACCCTTTGCAACTTCCGAAGTGACCAGACACGCTCCTACCGGCACACCGCTTCCCAGCGATTTAGCAAGTGTTAGTATGTCGGGCACTACGCCGCCCGCATTCTCGCTTCCCGAAAAGAACCAACTCCCTGTCCTTCCGACACCGGTCTGGACTTCATCGAAGATCAGCACAATACCGCGTTCGTCACAAAACTCTCGAAGAGCGATAAAGAACCGCGGTTCAGCCTCCGCAACGCCGGCCATCGACTGGATCGGTTCAATAATGATCGCTGCCGTTTCTTCATCGGCCGCAGCATACACGCTTTCGATATCGCCAAATCTTGCGGATATGTGCCCGGGGACATTCGGCCTTCCGATCTGACGATAATTGCCTAGAAATGTAGCTGATATTGAATCGGCGGTCCGCCCGTGGAACCCCCCCTTAAATGAAACGATATTAAGGCGTCCCGTGTGCATCCGGGCGATACGCATCGCATTCTCATTGGCCTCGGTTCCGGAATTGCAGAAGAAAACGCGATCGATGCCTGCCGGTGCCTTTGATAAAAGCAATTCGGCGGCCCTTGCCCGGATAGTGGAATATACAAGATTCGAATAGAACATCAGCTTCTCAGCCTGGTCCTTGACCGCGCTGACGACATGAGGATGTGAGTGTCCGGTGGCACAGACCGCGTGTCCGCCGTAGAGATCGAGATACTTCTCCCCATCGCTAGTCCATACAAAGGAGCCTTCACCGCGTTCGATAGCGATCGGCATCTTCTTATAGGTATCCACTTGTAAATGGTCTTCAATACTTTGGGTCGCGACAAATTCCATATGTAAAGAACGTATTCAGAACTGATTGAGGATAAAAGCTATGGATTGCTTCCTGGAAGGATCAATCCGGTCGTCTCGTCCATCCCGAACATCAAGTTCATATTTTGCACTGCTTGTCCGGCAGCCCCCTTCACCAGATTGTCGATAGCTGAAAATATCGCTATCTGCTTTCCGTTTGAGTGCACCGCAATGTCACAGAAATTAGTGTTCTTTACCCAGTTGATGTCCGGGGACCCGTCCACCTGCCTTACAAAGAATGAATCGGCGTAATGATCTAGGTAGAGTTGTGTTAGATCTTGATTGGTTATGTTGACGGTCGTTTCAAGATAGCAGGACGCAAATATTCCTCGAGAAACCGGGAGGCTGTGCGTCATAAAAACGATCTCGTTCTCAATAGGAGCAATGCATTTCAGATGCTGCCCGATCTCAGGTAAGTGTTGGTGCTGAAATGGTTTATACGCATAGAAGGAGTTGCTCCGTTGCGGGTGATGAGTGTTTTCAGCCGGTTTTGCGCCCGATCCTGAAGAGCCGGTCTTCGCGTCAACCACTATTCGTCCAGAAAGCAAGCCGCTCTTTACGGCAGGGGCTAGAGCGAGGATCGTAGCCGTTGCAAAACAACCCGGGTTAGCGATAAGGCGCGCAGTTCTGATCGCCTCGCGATTAGTTTCGGCAAGACCATAAACAAATCGCTTCTGAATATCTCCCGCATGCACCCCGCCGTAATAGCGTCTGAAAAGTTCGGGATCGTTTATCCGAAAATCTCCTGAAAGATCAATGCATTTTATGCCTTCGGGAAGCTGCGGGACCAGTTCCAGGGCTTGCCCGTGCGGCAGCGCAAAGAAAATTACGTCCACATCCGCAATAGCCGTAAGTCGAGCGGGTGAAGTTGAAAAACTGAGATCCGTAAGGCCAAGCAGGTTCTTGTGTACCGCTGCTATCGCCTTTCCCGCATGCTCGTTCGCCGTGGCCAGCACGATCTCAACTTCAGGGTGAAACAAAAGGATGCGCAGTAGCTCGCTGCCGCCGTATCCGGACGCCCCGAATATCGCGGCCTTTATTTTTCCAGTCTTCCGATCTAGCTTCACAACTTTCGACCTTATCCGTTAGTTATCCTATCAAAGGCAGGCCTGCGAACGTTCGGGCCTCGAGAATCTCGAACAATCGCCTTCCGTTTCTTGCTGCATTCGCTGACTCAAGCCCAAAATTGTCTTTGATGAACTTCTCTCCCATTCGGGAATCAGTAACTGAACCTGCGACCAGATCTATCCTGTAGCCGATCTGCCCGAGCGCATATATTCCGCCAACCACGCCGACATAATCTGAAGCGCAAAAAACCAGCGCTGAAATAGCCGAACGGATCTGTTCGTCGGCCAAAACAGATTCGACAGAGTATCCGCCCAGTATTCCGTCACCGAGTTCGGCAACGATCAGATCCGGAGAAAATCCTTCCAGATGGTTCAAAATGCCTTTCGCAACGGACGGAAGATCACCATGATCGACCGTGGAGGGAAGTCCGCAATCGAGAAAACTAGCCGTCGCAACAGCTCCATGGTCCTCCATGTTCAGAGTGTCTCGGAGGCAGGCGATCCCCGACAGCTTGGCTCCCGCGACCCTGTGTCCTGAGTTGGTCGCCTGTTTTATGATCTCAGCCGCGGCAACTGTCTTTCCGGAGTTCATACACGTTCCCGCGACCATAACCACCGGCGTAGAGATCGAAAGAAACTTGGAATGGGGCAACGCATTGTCAGAAATATTCAAAATGGCTCCTTCCTTGTCGCAAGCAATGCCAACAACCTCGACCTCTAAGGCGTCTTCCAGTGATGAATGGTGACCCGTACAAACGCCGATCACCCCACCCATATTCAACAGGTGCAGGCGATCGCCTGTCGTGACCGCTTCCGGTACGTCTCCAACAAATCCTCTTAGCGCCCTTCGCTTGCCAAGTACCCCGGCCAGTACGTCATTCCGCCGGATCTTGGCAAGGCGGCCTGTCGGGAGCTCGATCTGTCCATAAGTGATACTCTCCGTCAGCGCGCGCACCACTACGACGTCGCCGCCAACCGGGAAGTCATGTCGGGCGAGGATCCTAACCGGCCCATCCAGGCGCAATGGGGAGGTTGCCGAACCAAGTTTTTCTATTTGTACGCTGATCACGTCGGTTTACTTCTCGAATAGCTTCCAGACCTTTCGCACAGCAACTTTCTGATCGGCCGCATCCCTGACTGCAATGAAGATCGTGTCGTCTCCCGCTATTGTCCCTACTATCTCAGGGATCTTTTCGGAATCGATCTTGACCGCTATTGCCGATGCAAGTCCCGGTACACATTTCAATACCAACAATGCTTCTCCTGCAGTTTCAACACCTTCTGGTCCCAGAAGGGTCGAACCGTCCTGGCGTCGCGGCAGGACATAAATTCCATTAGATTTAATGATGCCGAGCTCATTGAGATCCCTGGAGATACTTGCTTGAGTTACCTCGAATTCCAACTGACGCAATCGATCCGCGACCTGGGCCTGATTCGAGAGTGATTCAGATCCTATTAACTCAAGCAGTGCCTTATGTCGATCTTGTTTCTGCATAAGGATCACGATATATGCAGTATCATTGCATAAACACTGTATAGATGCATATAACAGAAGTCAAGTTGGCATTGAATCCGCCCGCTCAAATAAGATCAATTTGGTTTATATCTTAGTTCTGAAGTAGCCTGAAGTGGTGTTAATGCAAGGCTGAGAGCCCGCCGGCGGCCCGATCGAGTCGCCAAGGAAGCTTGATACCGCAAGTCTCCTACCTACGGATCGACTAGAAGATGCTCAAACGAATACGCAGATATTTTTTCGGATTTTGACGAAAATCGTAGATCAGCTTTGTTGTCTCGCTCGAAAATTGGTTCACGTTAGCTGCTGTCTGATTGATGCTGTTATATAAGGTCTCATCTGTGACCAATTTCCCGATCGTTCCTTTGCCAGACTGAGCGTCTGCAACGAGCTGCTCTATGCGGGTCGCAGTAGAATTAAATCGGGCTAGCGTGTCTTTAGCCTCGTTGTAGAGCTGTTCGTCTTTCAGGAATCTACCGGCCGAACCGCGGCCCGCCGACAGATCCGCCGAGATCGCCTTAAAATCATCTGCTATATCACTTATCTTTGAGGCCGAAGTACGAAGGTCAGCGATCGCTGCACGCGCATCGTTATACAAAGCTTCATCAGTCACGAACTTCCCGGCGGTCCCACGTCCGGCCCGTATATCCGCCGCGATCACTTCAAGCTCCTTTACCGTCCGATTCAGACTGTTGTAGAGCTCAGGATCGTTGACCAATTTTCCTGCCGTACCATCCCCCCGATTCACTTTGTCCAGCGTGCCCTGCATCTCACGAATCGCGGCATCGAGGTTCCTATAAAGTGATTCATCATTGATAATACGCCCTAGTGTTCCTTCACCCTGGTTGGCCTTCTGCAAGATCTCGTTCGCGGGTATAGAGATGCGATTGATCTGTTCAAGCAGATCATTTCCAGTCTTAGTAAGCTGATTTATCGAGATCGCGACTCGAGAATCCAGTACCGAATTCTCCTGAACCGGAGAACCCTTTGAAGTGCCCGGGGTAATATTTATTGTCTTATCGTTGGCGAGGAGGGAAGTAGCAATTAGTTGTGCGGTCGAATCCGTTCTGATCGTTTCTGTGATCGGCCTGCCATTCAGTTGCTGATCGATCGCCATAATCGCTTCGACCTTAAAATCTTCTTCTTTATCCGGAGGAAGCAGTTCAACGCGTTCGACCTTACCTATCCGGACCCCCGCAAGCTGCACTTCTGAACCGTCACGAAGCCCGTCTGCTGCCGCAAAACGTGCTTTTAATCTCAGCTTCTTTTCGAACGGATTGAAATCTCCGGTTGAATTCATTATCAGGAACGCGAGTATGGCAAGTCCGAAAAGGACGAATATCCCAACCCGAAGTTTACTGAAAGTCAGCGATTTTCGCGTCTCGACCATAGGTTCAGCCAACTATTTGCCATGGATAAATCTTTGTATGAAGGGATCGGAGCTTGATCTCAGCCTTTCGTCCGACCCATTGAAGATTATCTTACCATCACGCAACATTATCACTTCCGTGTTGATCAAACAAAGCTTTTCTCCCTCTTTCTCGAAAAGTACCCTCCCGGCTTCATCTACGACCGCATACTCTGACGAGAGGTACCTAACGTTGTTCATCTCATGCGTCACGAATATAGATGAGACGTCTTGAACGTCACGTAATTTGATCGCCAGCTCGCAAATGGTCCTCGCTGTCGGGGGGTCGAGCCCCGCTGTTGGCTCGTCAAATAACACGATCTGCGGGTCCCCAATAAGGGCGCGCGCAATGCCCACCCTTCGCCTCATCCCTCCCGACAATTCGATAGGCATTTTATCGATCGCGTCTTCAAGGTCAACGAATTGGAGCATTCGGCTAACCTCTCGTTCTATCTCTTCTTCGTCAATGTTTTGCTCCCGAAGCCTGTATGCAACATTTTCGTAAACAGAGAGGGAATCAAAAAGTGCTCCTTCCTGAAAGACCATCCCGATCTTTTGCCGAACGGGCATCATCTCCTGCTCGTTGTATCCGGTTATCTCTTCGCCATCAATGAAGATCTGGCCCGCATCGGGCTTGAGAAGACCAAGTATCAGCCTAATGATGGTTGACTTACCACCGCCGCTTCGGCCAAGGATCAGCTTTGTTTCTCCTCGACGAACCGAGAAGCTTATCCCGTCCAGGACCTTTTTCTCATCGAAGGCAAGATACACGTCGCGGAATTCGATCGCAGGCACGACTCTTCCGGGTTCGTCAATCGGATGTTCGAGATCGAAAGCATCGTCCGAGATCGTCTCAGGCATGATCGCCGTTTCTTGTTTTGAAGCGTGCATTTAACAATTCCTGCCGTTCTAGATGGTCCCGACGCCAAGTATTGATTGGATCGCCTTAGAAAGGAAGAAGTCAAAAATGATGACCCATATCGAAGACAGCACCACCGCATTGATAGTAGAAAGCCCGACTCCGACCGTACCTCCCGTTGTAGATAGGCCCTTATGGCAGGATATCCCGCCGATGACCATTCCGAAAAAGAATGGCTTTATTAGGCCGCCGATCAGGTCGGTTGACGTGATGCCGTTTCGAACCGAGGTTATAAAAACGTTCTGATCCTGCGAATAAAGGTACGACGCGACAACCCCCCCGCCGATTATCCCGAAAATATCGGCAGCCACCGTCAATATAGGCAGCATTACGATCAAAGCAATTACTCTCGGCGTAACTAGTTTCTTTAACGGATCGGTACCGAGTGCGCGCATCGCATCGATCTGCTGCGAGACCACCATCGATCCTAATTCGGCTGAAATTGCGGAGCCTATCCTTCCCGACACCATCAGCGCCGTTAAAACCGGGCCGAGCTCACGGATCAACGAGACCGCGACGGAGCGGCCGACCTCGCTCTGCACGCCGTAATATTGAAATGTAGGAAACGTCTGAAGCACCAAGACGCCACCCGTGAAGAATCCCGTCAATAAAACAATGGGCAGAGAGCCGACGCCGATCAGGTCCATTTGTCGAACGAGTTCGTCGAGGTATCGCCGCGGCCGGAACAAGCCTGTTAAGACATTCCAGAGGAGCAGGCTGACCTCTTGGAGTTCGTAAAGGAATTTTGTGATCGGATTCATTCGCGAATCGGCAGGCAGAACGCCAGAAAGTCTGGTTTGGAAAAGGTTACAACGAAGTACGGGATATACCAAACGAAAGCATTCTCCCATCATCGACATGGCAGAAAAGGAGGGACATTTAACTGGCTTTGATACTGCTGATCAGAATAATCAACCCCGTACCGAGGCGAGCCTTCAGCGCTAAGATCATCGCCTAAGCCTAAGCCAAATTTGTCAGGTAAAATAAGATCGAGATCAAGTGGGCTTTGAAGATCGTGATAAAGAAAAACCGGCCATAATGGACCGGCCTTGACATCCATAGGTTCGAGATCAGTTGCCCGGCGGAGGACGTCGTGCCGGGTTGTTCGGAACCGGACGAATAGCCCCTCTAGGAATTGGCCTCCGATCTCGCATGTTATCCATCATTTCAGCAAACCTGCGCCGCAGATCACGAAACTTCACAAGTTGCTCTGACGTCAGTATCTTCCTGACAGCTAGTTCATTCGCAAATTTCAACTCAGCGAGTTCCGCTTGGGCCGACTGGTATTCCACAAGCCGTGCCTTATACGCTTCTTCGTCCACATTATCTGCGTAAATGACCTTGTTCAACTCGCGATTTGCTTCGTCAAACCGCTTTCGGGCAGCTTGTTCGCGCGGCTGGCGTTCGCGATTGAATTGCCGAATTGCTTGGAGTTGTTCCTGGGAAAGCCCTAGTTCGCGCAGAAGATTTGGCCGTCGGTCAGAGCCGGGGCCCGGTGCAGGCCTGATCGCACCAATATCTCCGGGAGTTCCCGGAGCCGCTACTTTCGGCGTCGGTTCTTGCGCGATAGTCAAAAAATTCAGAACCAGCATTACCGAAAGAACGATCAAGCATTTGGGAAACGTTGTGATTCGCATTGATAGGTCTCCATTCTCAAAATCTTGTATCAACCTCGGCTAGAAGGTCACCGAGCCTAAGGGTAAAATCCTCATCATCATCGAAATCGTTCAATCGCAAATTATTCGGCGACGAAGGCAAAGTCGTGTCACGTAAATTGTTGGCCCTGTCAGCAGCCCGAGCCTTTGATGTCACCTGCCTTGAAGTCGAAATACGCGATGGCTGTCGCTCCGGGACTACTACTTCCCGATCTGATCCGATACGAAGGTCGCCCTTCTCCGGAGGAAGCTGACCCTCCGTGATCGGCCCCTTGGCCACCTCAGAAATCGACCATTGTGTGGAGTTCAGTTGTTCAGGGATCGAGTTAGTTGCTATCAGTTCGTGTGTACCCGGCATGAAAACCCATAGCCCTGCAGCCAAGGCAATCACCGCAAACCCACCGCCGGCCGCTGCCCATTGAACGGGGGAGAACACGGAACGAAACGCTGCAAGCCATGACGTTTTCGCCGCTGTTCCTTCGTATGGCACGACGAAATGCGGAGTTTCGATGAACTCAAATTCATCTCGGCGCCATTCGTAAACGTCAAGGCGTGCAAATGAAATATCAGCTAAGGCGGCCGTACAACTTTCGCATAGGGCCAAATGATCCTCGAATTCAGAAGCCTCGACCGCACCTACCTCACCATAAATGAATGAGACAAATGTTTCCGGGGTGGCACAGCCATCGATGTTAAAGACTTTATCCATTTCCATAAGACCAACCGTTACGAGATCTCGAGCGGTACCCGTTCGAGTTTCATCTTTAACTGCCTGAGCGCGGTGTATAACCTGCTTTTAACGGTACTTAGCGGCACTTCGAGCGTTTCTGATATTTCTTGAAAGGTCATCTCTTCGAACTCTTTCATGACCACTACCTGTCGCAGGTCCGAAGGCAGGGATGTAACCGCCTGCCTTACAAGGGTCAATCTTTCATTCGCCTCCGTGATCCGCGTCGGCGATTGGCGTTCTGGGGCAACGAAGAATCGCTCTTCGTCATTCTTCTCCTCGTCTATGAACTCCTCAGAACGAGTCTTAGCCCTTCGTTTGCGTGTCAGGCATTGGTTGACCGCAATTCGGTGCAGCCATGACGAGACCTTTGCTTCACCCCTGAAGCGCGAAAGGCTCCGATACGCAGCGATGAATGTTTCCTGAGCCGCATCTCTGGCCTCGTCTTCGCGAGCAAGCATTCCGAAACACAGGGCGAATATCTTTCGCTCCCAACGTTTTACGATCTCGCCGAAAGCCTCAGGATCTTCCGACAAAGCAAGCTCGACTAGTTGTTCATCCGATAAATTGACAAACATTAGTTCGACGGATGCGATCCCTAATGTAGGAACCTTGTCTGAGAAACACTCTCAGAACATGTGAAACCGCGAGATTCACAACGATTAGACGCGAAAGATAGACGAATAGTTGAAGAAAAGCCGTCGGCGGGTTGGAAGCGTGTTCTACGATCAATGGTTTAAGTGAAGGCCAAACCTATTCTTTGTAGCCGTACATGCTGCCTTCATAAGGTCGAGGGCGGTCTTTCTTGTACGAAACAAAAAAATCCATCACTGCGTCGCGAGTGCCTACAAAGACTTGCTTTGCACCTTTGTAAACGGTGTGGGCGGGTTCATGGCCGTCGATCAAACGAGTCTCGATTGACAATCCTAATTCCTCGGCACAAGCCAGCATTTGTTTGTCCTGCATCAATAAATGCCTCCTTGTTCAACCCTAGAGCAACATGGCCTTGTTTGTAAATCATAGGTATATCTTCGTGAAACGCGTCGTTAATATGCTGTATGGCCACCGCCTTTGGGACAAAATCTCTCTAATATGCCCTCGCGAACAAAACGCGTTTCGCAGACGGTGCGCCTGAATAAACGCACTCTCCGGCCATTTCGTCAGATATGAGAGGGATGCATCTGATTGTCGCTTTGGTTTCCTCCTTAATGGCGGCCTCAGTTTCAGAGGTACCGTCCCAATGAGCCATCAAGAAACCGCCTTCTTCGATCTTCTTCTTAAACTCATCCCAGGTATCGACTACATATGTGTTTTCTTCGCGGAATCTCAGAGCCTTTTGGTAGATACTTTCCTGAATATCATTGAGGAGAGTTGAGACAGAACTGACAAGTTCAGAGGGCTCATCGAACTTTACCGGTCGGCTTTCTTTCGTCAGGGTGTCTCGCCTTGCTATCTCGATCGTCCCATTCTCTATATCTCGTTTACCGATCGCAAGCCTGATCGGCACGCCTTTCAGCTCATACTCTGCGAATTTCCAGCCTGAACGCTGATTGTCGCTGTCGTCATACTTGACGGAAATCCCTGTAGCCCTTAAGGCTTCCAATATCGGTCCCACCTTCTCTGAAATCGCAGAAAGGTCCTCTGCGGTCTTGTAAATCGGAACGATAACCACTTGGATAGGGGCAAGTTTTGGAGGTAGAACGAGCCCGTTATCATCCGAGTGTGCCATGATCAATGCCCCCATCAACCTGGTAGAAACGCCCCAACTGGTCGCCCAAGCGTATTCAAGCTGATTTTCTTTGTTGACAAATTTCACATCGAACGATTTGGCAAAGTTCTGCCCCAAGAAGTGCGACGTGCCTGCTTGAAGCGCTTTTCCGTCCTGCATCAATGCTTCTATGCAATAAGTGTCCTCTGCACCTGCAAACCGCTCACTCGGTGTTTTAACCCCCTGGACCACAGGCATTGCCATCCACGATTCTACAAAATCGGCGTAAATGCCCAGTATCTTGTACGTTTCTTCGACAGCTTCTTCTTTTGTCGCATGAGCTGTATGGCCTTCCTGCCATAGAAACTCGGCTGTTCGCAGAAATATTCGCGTCCGCATTTCCCATCGGACAACGTTTGCCCACTGATTGATCAGGATAGGGAGATCACGCCACGATTGGATCCAGTTCTTATAGGCGCTCCAAATAACGGTTTCCGATGTCGGCCTTATGATCAACTCTTCCTCAAGCTTCGCGTTGGGATCAACAACGAGTCCTTTCCCATCCGGGTTGCCCTTGAGCCGGTAATGGGTTACGACGGCACATTCTTTTGCGAACCCCTCGGCATGTTCCTCTTCCTTTTCTAAGAAAGATCTAGGCACGAAAAGAGGGAAGTAGGCATTTTGATGGCCGGTGGCTTTGAACATGTCGTCAAGAGCCCTTTGCATCTTTTCCCAGATCGCAAAACCATACGGTTTTATAACCATACAACCACGAACGGCAGAGTTTTCCGCCAGGTCAGCCCTTTTAACTATCTCGTTATACCACTCCGAATAATTCTCAGATCGTTTTGGAAGTGCCTTGCTCATATATTCAGATCCACCCCGGCCGCATCCGTACCGCCAGATAAAACGAAAATGATAGAGCAATTCAGGGTGCGTGACAATTTTACAAATCGCATTCTTTTCAATACTCTTTCGATTTGTGCCGTACTAGGATACTCGCATCTCTATGAGCGATTTTAGGCTGGACTTTCAAGACACGGCCACCGCATTTCGGGACAGGTCGGATGCAGAATTAAGGGAAAAGTACCGGATATTTCGGCTATTGAATTCACCTTTCCTGAATACCATCGGGACCAGATCCGCAAAGCTCGCCCTCTCACTAGGCCTGCCGGTCGAGGGACTTATCAAGAACACCATATTTGAGCTTTTTTGCGGCGGAGAGACCATTGAGGAATGCGGTCCGACGATAGAGCGTCTCAACCGTTCCGGCATCGGGACTATTCTCGACTATTCGATCGAAGGAAAATCACTAGAGGCAGACTTTGATCGAACAAAGGAAGAGATCATCCGAACCGTCGAGAGAGCGAAGGGTGACCCTGCGATCCCGTTTGCCGTATTTAAGGTTACGGGCATTGCACCGCTCGGAACCCTCGAAAGAATGAGCGCAAGAAAGAAACTGGATGCGAAAAGTCAGGTAAAATGCGAACACCTGATGGGCAGAGTCCAGGAGATCTGCGAGTACGCTTATTCGATCGGCCAACCGGTATTTATTGATGCCGAAGAATCTTGGATCCAGAATGCGATCGATCGCCTTGCGACCAGCATGATGGAAAAATTCAACCTGGAAACCCCCATTGTTTACAATACTATCCAGCTTTATAGGACGGACCGATTGCAATTTTTGAGAGAGGCCCGCCGAGAAGCCAAAGCCGGCGGCTACATCCTTGGTGTAAAGTTGGTCCGAGGCGCCTATATGGAGAAAGAACGGGAAAGGGCTGCCGAAATGAACTATCCGTCTCCTATCCATCCCGACAAGGAGTCAACGAACAGAGATTTTAATGCCGCGGTCGATTACTGCCTAGACCACCTTGACGAGATCTCCTTTGTAGCCGGCACGCATAATGAGAAGAGTACCCAATATCTGGTTCAAAAGATGCATGCTCGCGGGCTTCCTGAGAACCACAGGCACATTCACTTCTCCCAGCTTTATGGAATGGGAGACAATTTGTCTTATGTGCTGTCCAAACACGGATACAATGTGTCCAAATACGTCCCCTACGGACCTGTAAAGGATGCTCTTCCGTACTTGATCAGACGGGCTGAAGAAAACACGTCGACCGCCGGTCAGGTCAGCAGGGAACTTGATCTATTAAAGAAAGAGCTTCGCAGGCGGGGGCTAGCGTAGCCCGAGCAGAAGCCTAACTGATCGATCGCTTACTTTGGCATCGAGATCTTTCCTCCACATTTCCAGCACTTCGATGTCGGAGTTCTCTAGCGGAAGATTCTTAAGCAAGCTGGCTTGCGTACTTAGAAATGCCCGATCGGTCATCGCGACGTGATTCACGGCTATTCTAATGGTGCTTGGGTTGTTCAAAGCAAACTCTGCCGACTCAACGTCTGGATAGAATTCGCCAAAGATCTTTAAATGCCAAATCGCTCCGCGATCTGCCGAGGTCTCGACACCGAGTATTTTAAGAAGGCAAAATCCGCTTTCGATCTGAAAAACAAGATGGTCGCCCGGTTGGAATTCGCTGATCATCAGAAACCAGACTAGCACACCCGAGGTGAGTCAGATAGAATCGCAGAACATTATGAAAATTACCTCGGCATATTCAGCAATGCTGGAAGTGGCGATCGATGAGGCACAGGCAGGACTCGCCGAAGGGGGCATCCCTATCGGTGCAGCACTTTTTCATCAGAACGGGCAACTTCTAGGCAAGGGCCGGAACAGGCGTGTTCAGGACGATGACCCCGCAATTCACGCCGAGACTGGAGCGTTCCGCAATGCCGGTCGAATTCGAAGTTATCGAGAGACGATCATGGTGACCACGCTCGCACCTTGTTGGTATTGCAGCGGGCTTATACGCCAGTTTGGTATCCCTGCCGTTGTGGTCGGTGAGACAGTTAACTTTTATGGTGGTGTCGACTGGCTGCGTGGCCTTGATGTGCAGATCGTGGACATGAATTCGAACGAGTGCATCAAAATGTTGGCAGAATTTATCGACAGGTTCCCGGAGATCTGGGATGAGGATATAGGCAGGTAGCTCGAAATGGCAACATTTACGAGCGCGGAAGAGGCGGTTTCCGCGGTCAGGTCGAATAACAGGGTGTTTATTCATGGTGTTGCCGCAGCGCCGCAAGCCTTGATACGGGCGCTTGTTGCTCGAGCGGATGAACTCCGCAACGTTGAGATCGTTCATTTGCACACCGAGGGTGAGGCACCATATGCAGCCGCCGAATTATCTCAGAGCTTTCGTGTGAATTCCTTTTTTGTCGGTGCGAACGTGCGCGAGGCCGTTAATGCTGGCCGCGCCGATTACATTCCCGTCTTCCTTTCTGAGATCCCGGCCCTATTTCGCCTCGGAATATTGCCTCTTGATGTGGCGCTTGTTCACGTATCGCCTCCTGATAGACACGGATTTTGCTCGCTCGGGATCTCGGTTGATATTGCCAGGGCGGCGGCCGATCGTGCCGGATACGTGATAGCGCAGGTGAATCCGCAGATGCCACGCACGCACGGTGACGCACTTCTTCATCTCGATAATATCGATGCCCTCGTGGAAGTCGATGACCCGATCCCGGAGGTTCCTGTCCCAGAACTCACAGAAGTTGATCTTGCGATTGGCAAAAATGTGGCCGAGATGATCGACGACGGTGCCACGCTTCAGATGGGGATCGGGTCGATACCCAACGCGGTACTCGCCTCACTCGTCGATCACAAGGATCTCGGAGTTCATACGGAAATGTTCTCAGACGGGGTTGTCGACCTCGTAGAAAAGGGGGTCATCACCGGCCGGATGAAGGCAAAACACCCCGGAAAGATAGTCGCCGGTTTCGTTATGGGCACACGGCGCCTTTATGGCTTTGTTGATGATAATCCCCAGGTGCTAATGCTTGACATTGGCTATGTCAACGACACGTCTGTGATACGCCGAAATCCGAAGGTCACCGCGATAAACAGCGCGATCGAGGTTGACCTCACCGGACAGGTCTGCGCAGACTCGATCGGGACACGGCAGTATTCAGGCGTCGGTGGGCAAATGGATTTTATTCGCGGAGCCTCCCTTTCACCAGGCGGAAAACCGATCATAGCCCTGCCCTCGACCACGAAGCGCGGTGAAAGTAAGATCGTCGGAAATCTGAGATCTGGAGCGGGTGTTGTGACCACTAGGGCGAATGTTCATTACGTAGTGACCGAGTTCGGCGTTGCAAACCTTTATGGCAGGAATCTTCGCCAACGTGCCGCGGAGCTTATTCGAATAGCTCACCCTGATCATCGCGAAGAACTGGAACGGATCGCATTCAAACGGTTCGGACGACCGTAAATGGCCGTAAGCGTGCTGATATGATAATCTGTGGTTTTGGCCAGTCCGGCCTATTTTTTACATAGTCAGATTGAGGAGTTTATGCCAAAGAAAGATGAGGCCGTCATCATTAGTGCGGCCAGAACCCCGACGGGAAAATTCCAAGGAGCCCTTAAAGGTTTCTCAGCTCCGGAACTCGGAGCAATAGCTATAAAGGAAGCGGTTAAGCGCGCTGGAATAGAGCCTGAGACGGTTGACGAAGTAATCATGGGATGTGTGGTTCAGGCCGGCATCGGCCAGGCTCCCGCGCGTCAGGCTGCTATAAAGGCCGGACTTCCTCCGGAAGTTTCCGCTTTGACGGTCAATATGGTTTGCGGTTCTGGGCTGCGGGCCGTGGCCCTTGCCTCGCAGGCTGTCCAACTCGGAGACTCCAGCATTGTCGTTGCGGGTGGGATGGAATCGATGTCGAACATCCCCTATGCTCTTCAAACTGCTCGAGAGGGCTTTAGAATGGGTAACCAAACGGCTACAGATCTGATGATCCACGACGGTTTGTGGTGCCCGTTCGAGAATTGGCACATGGGCAACACCGGAGAGGTAGTGGCCGAAAAATACGAGATCACGCGTGAAGAACAGGACGAATTCGCATTCGGATCTCATCGTAAGGCGGCAGAAGCGCAGGCAGCCGGCAGGTTTTCGGAAGAAATAGTTCCGATCGAAATTCCTCAGAAGAAAGGCGAGCCGATAATTTTAAGTCAGGATGAACCCATCCGGCCAGACACCACCGTCGAAGGCTTAAGTAAATTAAAGCCGGCATTTAAGAAAGATAATGGTACTGTAACTGCCGGAAATGCTCCAGGAGTTAATGATGGTGCCTCGGCGCTGGTCGTAACAACAGCTTCAAAAGCTGACGAGCTCGGCGTCGAGCCGCTAGGGCGGGTTGTAGCTTCAGCAACATCGGGAATTGAACCTAAGCTAATAATGATGGCTCCGGTTCAGGGCGTGCTAAACGTACTCAAGAAGGCTGGATGGGAAATGGGTGAAGTCGATCTTTTCGAACTGAACGAGGCCTTCTCGGTGCAGGCCCTGGGTGTGATGATGGAACTTGGCCTTGAGAAGGAGAAAGTGAACGTGAACGGCGGCGCGGTCGCTCTCGGCCATGCCATCGGTAATTCAGGCAGCCGAGTTCTAACCACGTTACTTTATGAAATGAAGAGGCGTAGCGTAAGAAAAGGTGTTGCGGCCCTTTGCCTCGGGGGCGGCAACTCTGTCGCAATGGCCGTGGAGCGAGACTAGTCGAGTTAAACCAGAATTTGGCCGTCAGCCTTTGGCTGCATAAGATAGGCAATAGCGCAATTCACCCTACGAATTTTATGATTGAAAGGATAGGAGTTATCGGCGCCGGGACGATGGGAAACGGCATTGCCCAGACTGCGGCGAGTGCCGCGCTTGAGGTGATGATTTGTGATATTTCGCCGGAATTGGTCAACCGCGGACTTGCAAATATCTCAAAAAGCCTCGACCGATTCGTTAAGAAAGAAACCTTAACGGAAGATCAGAAAGGTGAGATCCTTGCTCGTATCAAGACTACGTCTTCGTTAGACGACCTGAAAGAATGCGGTCTGATCGTAGAAGCGGCAACGGAGAATTTCGAGGTCAAAAAGCAGATCTTCGAAAGACTCGATCTAATAACCTTCCCCGCCACAATACTTTCATCAAACACTTCATCCATTTCTATTACCAAGATAGCGGCGGTCACGAAACGACCGGATAAAGTTATCGGGATGCACTTTTTTAACCCAGTACCGCTGATGAAATTGGTTGAGGTGATCCGGGGCATAGCCACATCAGATGAGACATTCTCAACGGTGAAGGCTTTGTCGGAAAAGCTCGGCAAAGTCCCTGTGGAATGTAACGACTATCCGGGCTTTGTTTCGAACCGCGTTTTGATGCCGATGATCAATGAAGCGATCTTTGCGCTTCACGAAGGTGTCGCAAGCAAGGAAGCGATCGACGAGATCATGAAGCTTGGGATGAACCATCCAATGGGGCCGCTCACGCTTGCTGATTTTATCGGTCTAGATGTTTGCCTTGCAATACTTAATGTATTACATGAGGGTCTCGGCGATACAAAGTATCGGCCCTGCCCCCTACTCAAAAAGTACGTTGACGCTGGCTGGCTAGGGCGGAAAACCGGTAAGGGATTCTACGACTACACATAGTTACCCCAGAGTTGGCCGTAGAGGGCAGGCTGGCCGGCATCCATCCAACTAGACTCCTCGCGTAAGATTACCCAGGCTGCGTCCGCATGCATCGAGATCTTCGAACATTCATCAACCTGCTTCAAAAGGAGAGCGAGATCGTTGAGGTCTCAGCCAGGGTTGACCCATATTTAGAAACAGCCGAAATCCATCGCCGCGTTATCGACGAGCAGGGGAAGGCATTGCTGTTTTCAAACGTAAAAGGCTCAGCGTTCCCGATAGTCACGAATCTTTTCGGAACCGTCAAGCGGATCGAGCTCGCTTTTGGCTCGCGGCCGCTCGAATTCGTAAAGCGCGCCGTTGAAATGGCGGAGACAATACTGCCGCCCAAGTTGGGTAAGCTCTGGGGTTTTCGAGATATCGCCGCCGCAGGGCTAAAGCTTGGAACGAAAAAGGTGAGGCGGCCGTCGGTGACCGAGCAACGGCAAAGGACAGTCAATCTTGAAGAGCTTCCCCTGCTCCAGCTTTGGCCTGACGACGGCGGACACTTCGTTACTCTGCCGCTTGTTTATACGGAAAGCCCGGCAACTGGCAAACCCAATCTTGGGATGTATCGAATGCAGCGATACGACAAGACATCGACGGGAATGCATTGGCAGATCGGCAAGGGCGGGGGATTCCACTATTGGGAAGCCGAGCAAAGGAATGAACCGCTGCCCGTGACCGTATTTCTTGGCGGTCCTCCCGCACTTATACTCTCCGCGATCGCTCCCCTGCCTGAAGACGTGCCCGAACTGATCCTAGCTTCACTTCTGGCAGGCGAAAAGATCGGGATGTCCGCGAATCCTATTGGCGAAGGAAACCACAAACTTATAGCCGAAGCCGAGTTTGCGATCTGCGGATATGTTCCTCCTCATGAACGGAGATCAGAAGGCCCGTTTGGCGATCATTACGGATATTATTCTCTAGCACATGGTTATCCGGTCTTTCACGCAGAAGCGGTTTTCCATCGAAAAGATGCGATCTATCCGGCAACGGTGGTGGGCAAACCGCGACAGGAAGATTTTTTTATCGGAGACTATCTGCAGGAACTGCTTTCGCCTCTTTTCCCGCTGGTTATGCCCGCAGTGCGGGATCTTTGGAGCTATGGCGAGACGGGATTTCATTCGCTGGCGGCTGCCGTCGTCCGGGAAAGGTACGGACGTGAGGCATTGTCCGCCGGTTTCCGCATTCTCGGTGAAGGCCAACTTGCTTTAACAAAGTTCCTTCTGTTGACCGACACGCCGCAGGACCTTCGCGATTTTAAGAACTTGTTTGAACACATTCTTGCCCGCGTCGATTGGCGTCGCGATCTTTTCATTTTCAGCCAAACTGCGTTTGACACGCTCGACTATGCCAGCGGCAAGATAAATCATGGAAGCAAGGCGATCCTGATGGGTGTAGGCGAGGCGAAATGCCAGTTGGCGAGAGAATTCAGCGGCGAACTGCCGGCGGGAATACGAGCGGCCGAGCTCTTTTGCGGCGGCTGTCTAGTTGTAGAAGGCGATTCCTACGAAGCCGACAAGGAACTAGCCGCCCGCATTGCGGCGTCCGGGAAATTTGACGACTGGCAGATCGTCGTCCTGCACGATGACGTAAGATTTGCACGGTCGGTGGATAAGTTCCTTTGGGCAACATGGACAAGATTCGATCCGGCGTCGGATATTTATGCAAAAGCCGCAGTGATGCGTAATAATCACATCGGCTACGAACCGCCCATCGTGATAGATGCCCGAATGAAGCCTTGGTATCCGGCCGAGGTTGAGGCCGACGGCCAAACCAAAGCCCTCGTCGATACGAGATGGGCCGAATATTTCCGGTGAGCCGCTTCGATCTTCACCGAAAATTTCAATGGAGGCAGAATGATCGGAACAGATCGGGCAGAGGCTGCGTCATCGTTAATACCTGATGAAGAAATGGCTTAAACGAATAGGTAAAGTTGTCGGCGCATTTGCGGTGCTGGTCGCCGTCTTTCTTTCTTACTCTTACTTCATCGAGCCGCGTCAGTTTGTTGTCGTCGAGAAAACGATCCACGTCCCGAACTGGAGCGAAAAGCTCGACGGTTTCCACGTGGTCGCTATCGCCGACCTTCACACCGGTTCAAATTATGCTCCGCCCGAGCGCATCCGATACGTCGTGGAGCAGGCAAACGCACAGAACGCGGATCTGATCGTTCTGCTTGGCGATTACGTCAGCGAGGCACGATGGGGCCGCGAGATGCGGCGGCGGCCGGAGGGTACAGACCGCACCGAGCTCCGGGTTCCGGTCGAAACGATCGCCGAGAGCCTGAAAGGCTTAAAAGCGAAGTATGGGGCCTATGCGATCATCGGCAACCACGACTGGTACCACAATGAACAGAAGATACATCGAATGTTCGAAGAGATCGCCGGGCTGACGGTGCTTCAGAACGAGGTGATCGAGATCGATGTAAATGGAGAGACGCTGAAACTTTGGGGCATTGAGGACCTTTATCGCAACCGACAAGTTCCGGCCGAGCCGTTCAACGCCCTTTCTGAAAAGACGAATGTGATCGCGCTAACGCACAATCCCGATTCGTTGCTAACGGCACCCGAAGGTTTCTCGATAATGTTCAGCGGGCACACGCACGGCGGGCAGTTGAACTGGCCCATCTTCGGTCCGAAGGCGGTATTCAACGACCCGCGCTTTATGTACGGCCACGCGGTCGTTGATGGCAAGCATGTTTACGTTACAAGCGGCGTAGGCACCAGCGTGATACCGTTTCGCTTTCGAGTTCCGCCGGAGATCGCCGTCGTAACGCTCAGGCCCCTGTGAATATCGACCCCAGAATTTGGAAACCGACAGCAGCGGCGTTCGTACACTTCGCGACGGGACAATTTGTCATCGAAATTCCGCTTGCTGATTTTTCAAGCACAATCGAGTTGACATTTGTTACACTCTGTTGTATCTTTTTTACCATTCGGACTTGATCATACCCTACGCCCCCAAAGCGGTACGACCCCACAAGACGCGATCACCGCTTGAGACATTTCAAGCCTAAGAAACCACTGGACGGCTCAGTTGCCATTCTGTCTAGGCGTCAACTGGACACCTTCGCCGAAAGCGGGAATTCCGTCCTTTTCTGCCGGGACAACGATCCTGTGAGCTCTTGGAGGTATGTATGAGCAAATTCATCTCTCGCATTTTGGTAGTGACCGCTTTGTTGGTGAGCGTGGCCGGAGTTCATGCTCAAGCTGGGTACGTTTACATGAGTAACTTTCAAAGAATTTACCCCGAAACAGACGACACTGAAGCGATTAGGCGTGCAATTGCCGCAATCGAAAGTGGGACAGTGGTGTTTGATGAAAATAAGGTCTACGACGTTCGGGAAACGATTAATCTCAGGGAAAAGGTAACTTTGCAGGGTTCCACTCGAAACACCACCGGAACCGGATTTCCGGAATCGCCGTCGTTGATATTGTTCACCCCAAACTCAACGTACAAATCGCTCTTCAAAGTTGACGCCAACACTTTCATGAGCGAGATCACCATTAAGAATTTGGGTCTAAAAGCGACCAGTTCCACGGACTCAGTCGGTTTCGAGGCGACTGGGGTTAGTGGCGATTCAATCTTCGGCGTGACGTTTCGGGATGTTGAGTTCTCAGGTTTCCACTATGGAATAAAGGCATCTGACGGCACTGGTACTTCAAGCTGGCAATTCGACAACGTGTCCGTGCAGAACTGTACATTCGTGGTGCCGACGTCGACTTCGTATGGGTCAGACGACGCGAGACACGCCGCCATCTATGTGGACAGCACCAACTCGGGATGGCGAATCAGCAACACGACCATCGGGGTGGGACAGCATTCGATTGGAGTGTATTTTAAGCGCGGTAGTTACACGACCATTGACTCCCTCATCTCGAATGGACCATTGCAGGTTGCCAACACGCACCCGTCTGCCCAGTCAAGGGGCTATACAGCGGTACTCGTGAAAAAGCACGGTTTGCTGATGATCCGAAATTCGGTTTCCGAAGGGGTAGTTTACGACGTTAAAGTGGATGACGCAGCAAATCCCAGACTTGAACCGATCAATTTAATCAGTAATTCGTTTCAAGGCCTCGTTTTGATAGAAGGGGCCAGCGTTACCTCAATCGGCAACCAATTCAGATTTGAACAATCGACCGAATATAGTGGTGAGCTTGAAGGCCAAGGCGAGGACGGATTCTACTGGGACCCTGACACCGACGATAGGTGGTTCAGATCGCCTGCTCCGATTGCAGGTTCGAACGCGTTCGTGACATCCATTGGTGACCGCTTCTGCCATGGAGCCGCTCCCGCCAACGTATCCAACAACCCTTCCGAAGTCAGCCCCCCTTGGTGCAAAGAATCGTGGGCTACTGAAAGCAACGGCGCCGTGACGGTTGATTTGGGGATGTTTGCGAACCGATTTAACAGTCCAAACCTTTTCTTAAATTATTCCGATGTGTACTTCCCAATTGACTATTCTGACAGTGGCGCTCATGTTGACCGGCCAATGTTTTCGATAATGGCGGATACCGGTGCAACGCGGCCGTTGCTGCGTCTCGGGTTCAGGGACAGTACTTACAACTATCACTACGAGATCCAGCGCAACGGGGGCAACGGATACTTGGAGTTCAAGGGGAATCAAGGTGGTTCGAACACAGGGTACGACTTCAACGGACCGGTAAAATTGCCAAGTTATACGGTTTCGACCTTACCTACCCCGCAGGGTGACGGATCGTTGGCATTCTGCTCTGATTGCACGTCAGGTACCAACCTAACATGCGCAGGTAGCGGAAACGGGGCTTTGGCCTTGTCCGACGGCGGCGCCTGGATTTGCAAATGAACCGGCCTAAATCGAAAGATCGACTTTGGCAGTTCGGGATGGGGAATTGGAGAAGCCCCATCCCTTCAAACCTTCTAAGCCGCAAGAATATCCCAACGAGCCAAATCCTACTGTAAATTGTACAACTTTTGACACGCCAACGAGCGCCTTAGTAAGATTGCTTTCACAGCCGGCCCGGCTTCTCTAGCTATGTCCCGTTTCATCCTAAAGGCTTATTACGTCCTTACATTCCCGATCGCGATTTATTTCATCCTCAGCTCAACTTCCATCCACCGCAGTTATAAGCTAGGATTCTTCCGGAAACTGTCGCTTGGTACGAAGATGTTTCTCAACAAGTTCCGTATTCCGACCGGGACGTCCTACAAGGCCCACCTCGCAATGGCACTTAAAATTCTGGAAACGCCACCAGAAATGGAAGGGGTGATTCTCGAATGCGGAAGCTGGCAGGGGGGGAGTTCCGCGAATCTTTCGCTGATCTGCAAGCTCACCAGCCGCAAGCTACTTATTTACGATTCTTTTCAGGGTTTGCCGGAAACCCAGGCAGAAGACCGACAACCGTATGAAACCGGAGATTTTGCCGGTTCGCTCGAAACTGTAAAACGAAACATCGAACTGTATGGGGCGATCGATTGTTGCGAGTTCGTCGAAGGCTGGTTCGAAGATACACTCCCGCAGTTGGACAAGCCGGTGCTGTTAGCCTTTATTGATGTAGATCTGGAACTGAGCCTTGAAACCTGCGTACGTAACATATGGCCGCGGTTGGTAAAGAAGGGTTACATCTTCATCGACGAATACGTAGAGTTGGATTACTGCTCCATTTTCTGGTCCGAGAAATACTGGAAAAAGTACTTCGATCGCACCCCACCCGGACTGATCGGTTCTGGTGTGGGCCTGCCTTTGGGCGAGTATTACATCGGCCCGTGGAAGGAGAACGCCGATCATCCCCTTCACCACCCGAACGCCGGCGCGTACACCCGAAAGGACTTCTCCGGGAACTGGGTGCATTTCCCTGAACCCAAGTCACTCGTCGACCGCTCCACCCACGATGGACACAATAAGATCATCGATAAGGCCGCGCGATAGTACAGGCATAACCGTTATCTATACAAGACCGGTCTCTGAGTTATGCTGAATTGCCTGAAGTCATCCCGCCGCGAAGCGTGCAACTATGTCCATAAGAATAGCGGCGTCGGCACCAGCGTGATACCGTTTCGCTTTCGAGTTCCGCCGGAGATCGCCGTCGTAACGCTCAGGCCCCTGTGAATATCGACCCCAGAGTTTGGAAACCAACGGCCGCGGTGTTCGTTTTGTTCACGCTCGGCCTTGGATACGCGTATTTCATCGAGCCAAACCGCCTCGTCGTTAACCGCTCCGAGATAAAGGTGAAAGATTGGAACCCGGCGTTCGACGGATTTCGCGTCGCGCTCATCTCGGACGTTCACGGCGGATCGAACAACGTTACGGCGGAGTACCTGCGTGGGCTCGTGTCGAAGATCAACGACGAGGATGTCGATGCCATCTTCCTGCTTGGAGATTACATTTCGCGTGATCAGGCGGATACATCACGGCTTCGAATGCCGGCTGCCGAGGTCGTTGACGGTTTGAAGGGTATGAGGGCCAGATATGGTGTTTACGTCGTTCTTGGCAATCACGACGAAGCTTACGCGGCCGACGAACTCCTAAAAGCCTTTGCGACGACGGGTTATAACGTACTGAACGGCCGTCTTGCAGAGATAAATATTGCGGGCGGGCAGAAACTTCGCATCTACGGCCTGCTCGATCACACGAACATCGGCATCTGGGCCAATTTTTCCCGTAACGCCAAGCGTGATCTTGCTCCGACCGACGGCACCGGCGACCTCATCGTACTCCAGCACAGCCCCGATGTCGTTCCCGTCGTTACCGGCGACCTGCTTATCTCGCCCGATCTGAAAATAATGTTCGCCGGCCACACGCATGGCGGCCAGGTATGGCTTCCTATCATTGGCGCGCCGCTTGTACCGTCCATGTTCGGCCAGAAATATGCCGCCGGACACGTAAAAACAGCCGGCATCGACGTGTTTGTTACCACCGGCGTCGGAACAAGCATCCTTCCTTTCCGGTTTATGGTCCCGCCGGAGATCGCCGTCGTAGCAATTCGCCGAGACTGAGGCTAAATTCTTCTACCGAAGCATCGATCTCACCTTTTCCAGGCTGCCGTCGTTGGGAGCGGGCTTGATGCCGAGGATCTTGCACATCAATTCATAGACATGGATGTTCTCGAAGGGTTCGGCGACGTGGCCTTTCCTGAATGCGGGGCCGTGTGCAACAAATATCGCCTGCATTTCCTGGTATTTATTATCGTAGCCGTGTGCACCGCGGGGCCTGTCGGGGTCATCAAGGCCTCTTAGCCAGGGATCGTACCAAGCGCGGTTCGAAGTCAGCCATCCAAGGGCCGATGAACACACGATCGGAGCGACGCGTTTGCCGTCGTTATAGTTCAAACGGGCGGGGATCTCGCCCTTTTTCCAGCAAGTCGTGTTCTTGAGGGGCTTTATTTTATCATATATCTCGTCGGTCTTACCCGCTTTGGGGAATATCTGCACGATCTCGCTTGTCCAGATGATCCGCTCGGCAAGATCAAAGGAAAAATGGTCATCGAGCAGCGTGACCTGCTTCGGATATGTGGCAGCCATGCCGTGGTCGGAGGTAATTATGATGTTTACCTTGTCCTCAAGCCCGCGTTTTTTGAGTCCCGCCGACAGGCGAGCGATATATTCGTCAACCTCGAGCACGGAATAGCGCGTTTCTTCCGCGTCCGGCCCGAATTCATGTCCCACGTCGTCCACATTGCTGAAATATAGCGTGATCATCGTCGGACGTTCGGCGGCGGGCAGATCGAGCCAGCCGAGAACCTTGTCAACACGCATTATGTTCGGCACGCGGCCGTTGTATATCCGCCAAAATGTCGGGTGTTTGCCCGCGATCGGGGCTTCGGAGCCGACCCAAAAGTAGCTTGCGGCCCGCTGGCCCTGTTTTTCCGCCGTCACCCAGATCGGTTCGCCGCCCCACCAACGCGGGTTCTGCACCTCTTCACGTCGCGACATCGAAAAGACGGTGCCGAAATCGTAAACATTGTTCTCGACCAAGCCGTGATTCTGAGGGTAAAGTCCCGTGACGACGGTGTAATGGTTTGGAAAGGTCTTTGTCGGGAACGAAGGGATCATCCATTTGGCGCGGACGCCGTTTCGCGCGAGCGAACCCATCACCGGCGGTTTATGTTTGTCCAGATAATCCCACCGGAACCCGTCCAGCGAGATCAGGATGATCGTCGGCTTGATATCGCTGACCAAAGGCTGTGCGGCCGAAATTAACGAGAAAACAAATGTGCTAAAGAGTACCGCGATAAACGCCTGCACGAATCGAAAGTATATTTTCATAATGCAACTAAGGTTGAACGCCCTGAAAACCGTTCTTCATCAGCATTCGATAGTTGAAAGGTGTGTCCAGGAAACCTATTATATCGCGTAGCCCCAAATACGTAGCATTTCTAACAAGTTAATTGCCTATGGAAACTTCGATCGCTGCCACCCGCTTACAGGTTCTCGGGTTAACCCTTGCCGTTGCCGCGAGTCTTTCGTGCGGCACTGCACCTAGCTCGCCAGATGCGACGCGTGTGACACCCAAACCCGCCTTTCCAAATGTCGCAGGTGGATACACGGTAACCGGAACAAAGCCGGACAGCGGTGAAAGTTTTAACGGTACGCTCATAGTCAGTGCACAAGACGAGGTATTCGAGTTTTCCAGGCAATCAGAGGGCGACACGCGAGAAGGTCCCGCTGCCAGGGTGGACAACACCGTCGCGGCGGCCTATTCGACGGACTCATTTGCCGAGCCTTGCGGAGCTTTCATCTATCAGATTCGCCCGAATGGAGAACTTGACGGAAAGACCGCCTTCTACGGACGTGACAAGGCGGACTACACGAGGGCGGTCCGCACCGTAGGTGTCGATCTGGAAGGAAGTTATGAAGTGAGCGGCATTTCTTCTGACGGCAAAGACCTGTCGTCAAGGCTAGATGTTTCAAGAGAAGGCGAGGGTTATTTATTCAAATGGAATTCGAGAAAACAGACCATCGGCTTCGGGATAAAGCTTGGTGAAATGGTAGTCGGAGCCTCCGGCGGAAAACATTGTATTTTTGCCGGTTATGAAATAAAGCCTGACGGTACCCTCGAAGGAAAGTGGGGAAGCCGGGACTCACGAGTTTTGGGAACCGAAACGGCTGAGAAAAAGAACTAGTATGGCTGTTTATGTTGACAAGATCCGTGATTACGGCTGGCATCGCGGGCCGTCGTGCCATTTGATCGCCGATTCAGTCGAAGAGCTGATGGAATTTGCCGTCGGAATGGGTTTGCGGCCCGAATGGTTCCAGCCCAGGAGCTCGCCACACTTCGATCTGACCGTGGCCGGCCGGGAAATCGCCGTCCGACACGGTGCGATCGAGATAGATCAGCGAGAGCTGGTACTAAAGCTGCGTGAATTTCGCGAAAGAGCGGTACAATTAAGGCTCGAGACACTGATCGCGGAGGCCTAGACAGGATGATGATCAAATATTCCGTCATTGTTGCGTCGTTCGCCGTATGTTTGGCCGCATCCGCGTGCGATGTGCAGAGCGGCATCACGCGGAACAGCGTTGAGAAGTATAAACCGTCACCGACGCCCGCTGCGGCACGCAGTCCCGAGCCGCCGATCGACCCGGCGGACGTCGTAACGGTCGATGTCGCCGATAGCGGGCCGAACATCAACATCAACAAGCCCGAAGCGCGGAAGAAATTTAACTGCGCGAAGTTCAATCGCGTCATCATCAACGCCGACGAGAAGGACATCGCGGTCGATGGTGCGTGTCAGCAGATAATGATAAACGGCGACAACAACAAAGTGGCCGCCGTCGCCGTCGCCGAGATCGTTTTCAACGGTTCCGGCAACACGGTCGAGCACGCAAAATACGTAAACGGCAAACTCCCCGTCATCGCAGACAACACACGCAGCAATACCGTCGCAAAGGTCTCCGCGCCCGGAAAGTAGCTGTCTAGCGATCCCAACCATGCCGGCGTCTTTCATCCCTTTCGATCGTGAAACTCTGGAGAAATACCAGGTTGCCGTCTATCTTACGGCTATCTTGCTGGGCTTGGCCGTAGGTACGATCGCGCAGGAAACGCTGGGTCCGCTGGAAACGCTCTTATGGCCGCTTCTCGGCCTGCTGCTTTACTCAAACTTTTCTCAAGTCCCATTCGCGCACCTGCTTGACGCGTTCAAAGACCGACGTTTCGTCGCCGCGGCCGTGACAGGCAATTTCCTCGTCGTGCCTTTTATCGTCTAGGGCCTGCTTTATCTCGTGCCGGCCATCCCTGCGTTGCGGCTTGGCGTACTGCTGGTGTTTCTGGTGCCATGTACGGACTGGTTCATCACATTCAGCCATCTCGGAAAAGGCGAAACAAAGAACGCGATAGCATTTTCGCCGATCAGCCTGCTGCTGCAGATCGTCCTCGTTCCGTTTTATCTCTGGATCTTGGTAGGTGATGGGTTCACTGTTGCCCTTGCCCGGACAGAAGCGGTCTATGCGTTTGTCGGCCTCATTGGATTGCCGCTGCTGGCGGCCTTTCTCACCGAACTGGCCGCATCGAAGATGCGGAGCGACGTCATTGTCGAGACGCTTGCCTGGTTTCCGGTGCCGCTGCCTGCCGCCGTCGTGTTCGTGATCGCGGCTACGCAGGTGGATCTGGTAATGGCATCGCTTGATCTGCTCGGTATCCTGCTGGTAGTTTTCGTTGTTTATCTCGCAGCCGCCGCCGTCGCGGAACGCGTGCCGGGAAGTTTGTTCAGGCTTCCCATTGGGCAGGGGCGGGTCCTCGCTTTCAGCATGGGAACGCGTAATTCTTTTGTCGTGCTGCCCGTTGCACTGGCCCTTCCGGCCTCTTACGAGCTGGCAGCGGTCGCGATCGTCTTTCAATCGCTGGTAGAGCTTTTCGAAATGGCCTTCTATCTCTGGTGGATCCCGACAAGGCTTTTCCCTTCGCCTGAAGGAACGGGCAGCTAGGCCGGAGCGTCGAAAACGCAGACCGTTGTCGGGCGGTCGATCGTGTTCGGGAGGCGAACCAACGCCCATTTCGCAGTTCCACCTGCAGATCATTAGGGCAAGATCGCCACGGTGTGGATACTTGAGGGCAGGGAGGTGGCGGTGTTGTCTATTGCCATGGCGACGCGGACGTTTATTATCTCCGCTTTGCCCGGCTCGACCGGCGGAACGGGGATCTCTTCCGTCAGGATGTCGGCTTAGCACAATGTTAACTTTCTTTGCCCGCAGGAAAAAACATAACGTGCCCTAAAGTAGCTGCATCCGGTCGGCCAGATCTTCGTCGCCGGCGGAAGAATATTTGACATAATTCCGGACGGGCGGGAACTTTCCGGCTTCCCAGTCGAGCATTTTTTGCTTTGCTTCGTCGATTGTGTCCGTGATGAAGTTCCAATATATCGTTGTCGGCTCGGAAAGCGGCTCACCGCCGATCAGAATGAAGCGTGAAAGCGCGTCTGCGGCAAAACCAAAGGCGTCGCCGGCGGAAAGTTTGGCAAGATCGTGGCGTTTCAGATGGACGTCGCCGATCTCGATACTGCCCTCGCAGAGATAAACGGCAAGTTCATGCGTCGGATCGACAGGGAATTCGTACGAGGCTCCCTCATTGGCGGAAATGTCGAGATAAACCAGCTGCTGAAACGTCGGGATCGGCGAACTTTGATCATCACAGGATCCCGCAATGACCGAAATTTCGAACTCTTCACCGATTATCTTTGGAAGATCGGCCTGGGCGAAGTGCTCGAACCCCGGTTCGACGGACCTTTTATCATGCGGCAGGCCTATCCAGCTCTGAACGCCGTGAACACGCGGCTGAAGCTCCGTCACCTGCTCCGCGTGCGTGATCCCGCGGCCCGCCGTCATCCAATTAACAGCACCGGGCCGGATCCGCTGATCGTTGTCGAGCGAATCAGTGTGCAATACCTCGCCATTAAAAAGATAAGTGACCGTCTGAAGCCCGACGTGCGGATGCGGGGGGACGTCGAACAACTCCGGCGTGACATTCTCCTCGTCGAAATGATCCAGGAACACGAATCCGCCGACCCTTCTCAGCTCACGCCGCGGCAACGCCCGGTGAACAACGAAATCTCCGGGAAGTTGAGACTCGGTCGCAGGAAGAATGAGTTCAACGGTACGCATCTATATTAGGGCCGTAGGCGGTAAAGCATTCGCGGGAACGGAATTGTTTCGCGGACGTGCTCGATGCCGCACATCCATGCGACGGTGCGTTCTATTCCCATCCCGAACCCGGCATGCGGAACGCTGCCGTAACGACGAAGATCGAGATACCACTCGAAAGTTTCCTGCGGCAGGCCGTGAGCCTTTAGCTGGTCGATCAGGTAATCGAGCGAAGCGGCACGTTCGCCGCCGCCGATGATCTCGCCGTAGCCTTCCGGGGCCAGAAGATCGATGCCGAGCGCACACTCGGGGCGGTCCTTGTCGACCTCAAAGTAGAAACCTTTGATCGCGGTCGGGAAGTGATGAACAAAGACGGGTTTCCCGAACTGGTTTGAAAGATATGTCTCGTCCGGCGCACCGAAATCGCCGCCCCATTCGAAATTGTTCTCAAGCTCGCCCTTCGCGTGGCCTTCCTGCAGTAATTTCACGGCTTCATCGTAGTGCAGCCGAGGGAAGGGAGCGGAGATCGCTTCGAGTTTTTCGATATCGCGTTCGAGTGTCTTTAATTCTTCCTGCCGGTCAGCGAGTACTCGTTCGACGATGGCGAGGATCAGCCCTTCGCCGAGGTCCATCATGTCCTCGTAGCCGGCATAAGCCACTTCCGGCTCGACCATCCAGAACTCTGTCAGGTGGCGCCGGGTCTTTGACTTTTCCGCGCGGAAGGTCGGGCCGAATGCGTACGATTTTCCGAACGCGGCGGCCGTCGCCTCGTTGTAAAGCTGGCCGCTCTGCGTGAGATAGGCCTTGTTGTCGTCAAAATAATCGACCTCGAACAGCGTCGTCGTGCCCTCGCAGGCAGCCGGCGTGAAGATCGGCGTGTCAGCGAGCGTGAATCCGTTGCTGTCGAAATAATCGCGGACGGCTTTGATCACCGTGTGGCGAACTTTCAAGACGGCGTGCTGCCTTTTCGACCGGATCCAAAGATGCCGGTGGTCCATCAGGAACTCGGTCCCGTGTTCCTTGGGTGTGATCGGGTAATCATGGACGTTTTGCAGCACTTCGAGGTCGGTGACGTCCAATTCAACGCCTATCGATGAGCGCGTATCCTCTTTCACCGTGCCGGTCACGATGATAGAGCTCTCCTGGCCCAGCGAATTCGCTGTTTCGAACAGTTCTTCGTTGTTCGGCTTAAAGACGACGCATTGAACGATGCCAGTGCCGTCGCGAACCTGGAGAAATGCGAGCTTCCCGCTCGATCGTTTATTGTAAAGCCAGCCCTTCAGCGTGACCACTTCTCCAATTTGATCTTTTAGATCCTCAATGTAAGTTTGTTCCATGGCGGGTGCACGAAGAACAATATTAGTTGATAGCAGGGAATCTAACAAAATCACCGGGGCTGTGAGCAATGCGTCTCTAGCCGGGGTTGTGCTGTATCCGAGAGCGGGATGTGTAGGAAGTTCTGGAACATAGGCAGTTTCAGATCAGTGAAGGCGTATACAAGCCAGCGTAGAAGTGTATAGTTTATCATAGCGAAGAGGTTCCAGTTCAGGGGCGCGCGCGACAAGCCTATGCTCGGTGACTTTGACGGCGACGGGATCGGCGATGTGGCACTTTTCCGGCCTTCCAACAACAACTAATATCTGCTCAAGTCGTCGCTCGGCTTTTTCGTCCAAACGCGGGTCCAGGCCGGCGATCTCCCGCTGACCGGAGTCTATAATGGAGATGGTGCGACCGACCAGGCCGGTTTCCCGCGATCCACAGGACCATGGTTCCTGTTATGAACGACCGCGGGGTTCTCATCGCAGAACTGGAGCCAGGCAGGAAATATTCCCGTGGCCGCCGATTACGACGGCGATGGAAAGATCGATGTCGCGGTGTTCCGGCCTTCCACTGGGACCTGGTATATCGTCCAGTCGTCATTGGGAATAGGTTACGTCCAGTTCGGCCAGGATGGAGATCTGCCGACGCCGAGTTCCTACATTCGCTAGTTGATCATCCCTTGATCATTCCTGGCGAAGTTCGATCGATGCAAAGCTTTTGACTTTTCGTCTGCCCCGACCCAGACTCTATAAAGGTTGTGGACGAGGGCAAGGAAAAGAAGAAGATAAATTACGCGAGTGCGTGGGCCGAGGCGAGAAAGATCGTATGGACTGCCCGTTGGCGGCTTGCGTTCGGCAGTTTGCTGCTTTTGATCTCGCGGCTTGCGGGGATGGTTCTGCCCGCGTCAACGAAATTTATCGGCGACGAGGTGCTGACCAATCAGCGATACGATCTTTTGAAGTGGATCGCGCTCGCTATCGGCATTGCGACTTTTATCCAGGCAACTACCGCGTTCGCACTTTCGCAGATCCTTGGCGTTGCGGCACAGCGTGCGATAACAGAGATGCGAAAGCGCGTGCAGGCCCATATTGAGCGGCTGCCGATATCTTATTTCGACTCGACGCAAAGCGGCCAGCTAATCTCTCGCATAATGAACGACGCCGAGGGGATCAGGAATCTCGTCGGCACGGGCCTTGGCCAAATACTTGGCAGCATCGTTACGGCAACGATAGCGATCGGCGTTCTCTTGTATCTGAATTGGATGCTGACGCTCGCGACGATCGCCGTCCTGCTGGTTTTCGGCGGGGCACTCTTGTACGCATTTAAGGTGCTTCGTCCCGTGTTTCGCGAGCGTGGCGAGATCACTGCCCAAGTTACGGGCCGCCTCGGCGAATCATTAGGTGGCATTCGTATCGTAAAAGCATACACGGCCGAGAAGCGCGAGGAATTGTCATTTGCCCGAGGCGCTCATCGGCTGTTTCGCAACGTTGCCAAGACCGTTACGGGTGTTTCTGCCGTAAATTCCTTCGCATCGCTGGTAATTGGGGCGGTCGCGGTGGTGATGATCGTAATCGGGGGGAATGCGATGCAGGCGCAAACCATGACGCTGGGCGATTTTCTGATGTACATCTCGTTCACGTTCCTGCTGGCCCTGCCGATAATTGAACTTGCTGCCATTGGGACCCAAATAACCGAAGCCCTCGCGGGACTGGACCGTATCCGCGAAGTGATGTCGATGCCAACGGAGATCGATGAGGACCAAAAGCGCCAGCCGCTGTCTGAAATAAATGGAACGATCGATTTCGAAGAGGTGCATTTCGAATACGATGCCGGCGTACCTGTGCTTAAAGGAGTGTCTTTTCATGCTGAGGCGGGTACGACAACGGCGCTCGTCGGATCCAGTGGCTCCGGCAAGTCCACGATCCTAAGCCTTGTTTTGAACTTCATACAGCCGACAAGCGGGCGAGTAATGATCGATGGAAAAGACCTGCAGTCGGTGCGTCTTCGCGACTATAGAAAGCAGCTCGGGGTCGTTCTTCAGGACAATTTTCTGTTTGACGGGACGGTTCTCGACAACATTCGGTTCGCAAACCCTGAAGCTGGCATCGACGAGATCAAATCGGTCTGCCACACCGCGAATGCGGACGAGTTTATTGAGAAGTTCCCGAATGGATATGAAACTGTAGTAGGTGAACGTGGTGTGAAGTTGTCCGGAGGGCAGCGGCAGCGGATCGCCATCGCGCGTGCACTTCTCGCAAACCCGCGCATTCTTATACTCGACGAAGCGACGTCAAGCCTCGACAGCGAATCGGAAGCGCTGATCCAGGAAGGCCTGCGAAATCTGCGACGGGGAAGAACGACGTTCGTTATCGCCCATCGGCTCTCAACAATCAGAAGCGCCGATCAAATACTCGTTGTTGAGGCAGGTGAAATACTGGAACGCGGGACGCACGACGAGTTGATCGCGAACGATGGCCGGTACAAGCAGCTTTACGATAAACAATATCGCTTCGAACAGAATCTTTTCGTGAATCCCGGTGAGGATTTCACGACAAAACCGCCCGAGTCCTTGGCGACAACAAAACTTTAGATATGCCCGAAACACAAAACTATCAAAATCACACCCGGTGGAATGTTTTCGTTCATTTCGTCATCAGCCCGCTGCTTGCAATTCTGGTTATCTGGGCTTTTGTCTGTGTGATCATGGAATTCGAGTGGTACCGTGTTCAATTCTTTCTGCTCGCGGTCGCTGCATTGATGATCAGCCTGGCGTCTCGCACGCAGGTGCTGTCGGTTCAGAACCGTATCATCCGCTTAGAGGAGCGGCTTCGTTACAAGGAAGTGCTTCACGCGGACCTTGCAACGCGTGCGGCCGATCTTCCGGTCAGAAATATGATCGCGCTCCGCTTTGCCTCTGATGAAGAATTGCCGGATCTCGTTCAGCGCGTTCTTGCGGGCGAATTGAAGACAAGCAAAGAGATAAAAATGGCGGTCAAGAACTGGCGTGCAGATCATCTTCGGGCTTAGATATTCATATCTCATCGATCAGTGTCTTGCGTAATACGGGAAACCGGCCAAGATTTTCCACAGTCCTCAGAACGATCTGAAACATTGGGCGAATGAATGGCACAAAATACGACTTTCCTCTATAAACGGATTGGTATGAAAAAGTTCCCACAGCCTTCAAGCAGCGCTGAATTGTCTGCAGACGGAACTCCTCGGCAAAGGCAGTCTCGTCGATCGGTTCGAGGCCGATTCGAACGCGTTCTGTAAGAAAATGGCGGCGTTTGTCCGCCAGCCATTCCGGAGAAGGCGGTTCGGTGACGCGATCGAGAAGGAACGAAACCAGATCGTAAGCGGCCGAACCGATTCGTGCGTCCTGATGATCGATGATCCGCAAGCTTCCGGCCTGATCTATCATAAGGTTTGCGGCGTGAAAATCGCGATGGCAAAGCACGGCGGCTTTGCTTTCAAGCTCTTCGCACAATTCGGCGAATTCGGCGGTCAACGCAGCATCGATCTCCGGCGGGAGCGGCTGTTTCTTGAACGTTGTGAAGTAATGTTCCTTGAAGAAATTCAGTTCCCACAGCAGTTTTTCACGATCGAACCTCAGTTTCGACGCGATCGAGCCTGTCGCAAACGCCGAACTCGTCGCCTTTTGAATTCTTGGGATCAGATCGATCGCTTCGATGATCAATTTCTCGCGTCGTTCGGGCGAACTTGTTTGAATTTCGTCACGAAGAATGCGGTCGCCCATGTCTTCGATGACAATGACGCCGAGTTCTTCGTCAAAATTGAGTACATTCGCGACGGGTAACCCGTTTGCAAGAAAAAGCCGGGTGACGTCAAGATACGACTGCTCCGCTTCGGCAAAAGTTTCCGGATAAACGCACGCGATCGCCGTCGCTCCAGCCCAACCGATGCGAAAATACTCCCGTGTCGAGGCATCCGGCGTAAGTTGTTCGAATTTTCCCGGCTCGTTTCGGTTCTTGAGGAACCTATCCAGCCGCGCAAGAAAATCAGACATAACAATTGAGAAGAATATTGGCTGATCGACAAGAAACGGGCGCAACCATTCGGCAATTCAAACTACGCCCAGCCGAGATCTCCTTCCGCTGACATCTATTTGTCGCGGTCTGTCGGTATAGCAGAGCAATCGGCGTCGTTCTCCAGATCAGGCTTGCCGAAGCGACGATCAGTTCAACGGCACGATGTAATTTTCGCCCTGAATATAGCCTTTTAGCGCCTTTTCCGGGATCTCTTTGCAGCTTCTGACCATATCTGCCCGAACGATGGCGGCATTTTCAAAGTGCGTGCCGGCCTCTATCGTCACATCGTCGGCGATTATCGTGCGATAAAGACTGACATCTTCGTTTATCGTCACATCGTCCCAGATCACGGAATCGCGGATCGACGCACTGCGAGCGATGCGGCAATTGGCGCCGGTAAAGACGTGAGAATCTTGCATCATCGCGAGTGAAACATCGAGGTATCGTGGGATAGTCGATAGCTCGAACCAGTTCGCATCGGTTATATGGGCCGCGATCTTCTCACCCTTCGCCCACGCCGGTCCGTAGAACACGGGAAAGATGTCCGAATAGACGCCCCGCGGTATGTAATCGAAGACGCGCGGCTCGACAATGTGGATACCGGTGAACATCAGCGGCGTAAAAAGCTCGTGCGTCGTGTCGCGGATCTCCTCTTCGGTCAGCGGGCGGGCCATTTCGCCGAGCCCTGTCACCCATTTGCGGTCTTTTGAGGTGTTCACGATCGTAAACTTCTCGCGTTTGACGTTAGGTTTGAGCACCATCGTCGCCAATGCTCCCGACTCGCGATGCGCTTTTATCGCCGCGTTTATGTCGATGTCGGTAATTATTTTTCCGTTGACGATCAGGAACGGCTCCCCGCCCAACAGTTCACGTGCGTTATCTAGCGCACCGGCGGTGCCGAGTATGTCGGGCACCTCGCGAGTGTAATCGATGTGCACGCCGAACCGCGATCCGTCGCCAAGAGCCGCGATCACGGAATCAGGCTGATGATGCAGGTTGACGACGAACTCTTTCAACCCGAACGTGGCCAGGTATTCCGCGACATAGCCGACAAGCGGCTTGCCGAGGAATGGGATCGCCGGTTTTGTGCGATCTATCGTCAGTGGAAAGAGCCGCGTGCCGAAACCAGCGGCAAGTATCATTGTTTTCATACCCGGCCTATTGCAAAACAACGTTAACTTTACGGTAACGCCGACGCGATTGCCAAGCGTACCGCTTCGCCGCCGTTGCGCAGCAGTCGACGCGGGACCACAGACAGGCCGGTTTCGTCGTAAGAACGGTCATTTACGGCTGCATGGTAGGCCGTCCGGTCTGCGGAATGGCCATTCTTCGATGCACAATGACCATTTTGGCCTGCGGAATGGCCATTATTCGCCGCACAATGACCATTTTGTTTCGAAACATCGCACCAACAGCGCGTTCGGAGCCCCTCGCGCGGGCAATTTCTCAGCCTTCGCGTTTTCCGCGGGTTTACGTCAGAACGCTTCCGCAAAAGGCACGGATCAGGAATAATGAACATCCCCGCCGATGCAGACCTGGCGGTTAACACTTTCCGTGAAAACAGTTTTATATTGAATGCGGCTGTTAGATGGCGTTGAGCACGGCTCCCGTGCGAATTTGCAAGCATCTACAATTCGGCCGCGCAAGATCCGGGCACGCTCGCCCGGCCAACAATTTATGACATCAAAGATCGCAGGCAAGAACGACCGCAGGCAAGTTTTCGGCTGGATGGTCTATGATTGGGCGAACTCTGCCTTTTACACGACCACGATCAGCGTGCTGATCGGCCCGTTTCTGATCGCGCTCGCGTCAAAGGCAGTGGGCGAGGACGGCGTTGTTCTTAGCCTTGGCCTTTTTGACATAACCGCAAAGGGCCTTCCGGCGTTCTGTCTCGCAGTTTCCGTGATCTCGATGGTGGTGATGCTGCCGATTCTCGGTGCCATCGCCGACTACACGCACTTGAAAAAGCGCATGATGGCGTTTTTCGCTTATTCGGGCGTCATCGTCAGCGCTCTCTTGTTCTTTACAACGGAATCGTACATTGCCGTCAGCATAATACTCATCGTCTCGAATATGAGCTTTGCGGCAGCAAATGTTTTCTACAACGCATTCCTCGTGGACCTCACTACGGAAGACAATCGCGACCGCGTGTCGAGTTACGGATACGCTGCCGGATATGTCGGCGGCGTCGTGATGCTGATCGGCAACCTTTTGCTGATAAATAACGCAGAAACGCTCGGCATTTCGACCGGCCTCGCCGTGCGGATATCGTTTCTGGCCGCAGCGATATGGTGGGGAGGGTTTGCGGCGATAACATTCTGGCTGATAAAGTCGCCGACGGACATCCGCGAGATCCCTGACGGCAAGAATATCTTGACCATCGGATTTGCGGAGATCTGGGAAACACTTAAAGAACTGAAACGCCTGAAACTGACGGCACTCTTCCTTGTGGGCTACCTCTGTTACAACGACGGTATCCAGACCGTTATCCTGATGTCGTCGGCATTTCTCTCGAACGAGCTGTTTACCGCCGCCGAACGCCTCGAAGGGCTCGACCAATCGTTCCTTTTCACGATCTTTCTGATAGCGCAGGTATCGGCATTCGCCGGGGCGATAGGATTTGAACGGATAGCACGGTTCATCGGTGCCAAACGTACGATAATCGTCTCGCTGCTGGTGTGGATCGGCATCGTCGTTTATGCCTACGGTTATCTTGCAACGCGCACGCAGGCAATGTTCATGGGTGCGGCGATCGGACTCGTGCTCGGGAGCGTGCAGGCGCTGTCGCGCTCGCTCTATTCGCAGATGATACCGGCAGGCCGCGAGTCGTCCTTCTTCGGGCTTTACGAGATCTCGGAAAAGGGCACGGCATGGATGGGACAATTGACGTTCGCGATCATCGTCGGGGCGACCGGATCGTTCCGTCACGCGATACTCGGACTAATAGTTTTCTTTGTTGCCGGACTTGTCATCCTGATCCTCACAAATACGACGCGTGCCATCCACGAAGCCGGCAATCTTACGCCGGAAGAAGCAGCAGAATAGTGAGGGTTTGGTTCGTTTGAGGCAACGAACTATAATCATCTTGATAACGAGCACGAGCGGCTAGTGGCTGCATTGAACAAAGTGACCGATAACACTATCGAAAGAATAGTTACCATATTCGGCGGGTCGAAATGCACGCCGGATTCGGAGGAGTATCGTGACGCCAGAGACCTCGGCGGGCGTCTTGCTGCTGCCGGCTTTACTATATGTACGGGCGGGTATCTCGGCATCATGGAAGCTGCGTCGCGCGGTGCCCGAGAACGTGGCGGACGCGTGTTCGGCATCGTGATGAACCAGTTTAAGTCCGAACCGAACCGATATTTGACGGACAAGGTGGCAACGAACCATTTTTACGATCGTTTGCAGAACCTGATCACTCGGTCGGTCGGGTTTGTGGCATTTCGCGGCGGGATGGGAACGGTTACCGAGGTGTCGCTCGTTTGGAATAAGTTGCAGACTGGCGTTCTTGCCCGCCGGCCGCTCGTGCTTGTAGGTGATTGTTGGAGAGCCGTGGTAGAAAGTTGGCAGGAAAATCTTGAGGTTTCGTCAACAGACGTGGGGCTTCTGGATTTTGCTGCGAATGCCGGTCAGGCTTGTGACCTGATACTAAAGAAAGCTGAAGGAGTCGTGGTCCAATGAATTGTCCTCAATGTACGATGCCGCTCCTACCGGATGCGCGTTTTTGCGGTTCGTGCGGTTTCACTTTAAATGCAGGCACGGCCGTGCCGCCGCCCGGATCTGCGCCCAATTCGGGCACGCAAAGCCGACAATCGCATTATCCGACCGGCGGTGCATTCCATTTCGACCAGGACGGGCGGGGGCGCGGACGCGGTTATACCTGGGCGATAGATTTTCAGGGGGCTTTTGCGCTCGCTACCGTAAACCTTGAACCCGAACAAGCCATTTCCGCCGAGGCAGGAGCGATGGTTTCGATGTCAGCAAATGTTGAACTCCAGTCGAATCTTAAAGGCGGCGTGTTCGGAGCACTTAAACGGGCGGTCGGAGGGGAATCGGCATTTGTTTCTACTTTCACGGCCCGAGGCGGACCGGGTGAGGTCACATTTGCTCCCGGCTCACCCGGCGATATTGCCGGGATCGAAATGCAGAGCCAGGCTTTCATGGTCCAATCAAGCTCGTATCTCGCGGGTGACACCAGTTTGGTCGTCGATACAAAGTTTGGCGGCACCAGATCGTTCTTCGGCGGCGAGGGGCTATTCGTTCTCCATGTTTCCGGTACCGGACTTTTGTTAGTGTCTTCGTTCGGTGCGATCCACCGCAAGGCCTTGCGGCCCGGCGAACGTTATGTCGTCGATACCGGGCATCTCGTAGCGTGGGAAGGACATATGCAGTACAATCTGCGAAAAGCGGCGGGCGGTTTTTTCAAGAGCTTTCTTAGCGGCGAAGGCCTTGTCTCAGAATTTATTGGCCCGGGCGAGATACTCATTCAAACGCGCAACCTTGCCGCGTTCGCCGGCCTGCTCAAACCTTTCTTCCCGACACAAAGCGGCGGCGGCTTCAGTCTCGGCAGTTAGGTCTGATGCGAAATCAGCCCTAATTCGCATTCCAACTATTTGATAAGCAGTACCGATCAAATGACCGGCGACAACAACCAAACTGAGCCTCAAAAGAGTGCAGCTGAGGCAAGGGAACTCCTGATCCAGGAACGTGCGGTGTCTCGCGGTATCGCCATCGGGCGTGTTGTCTGCTTGTACGGTGAGAACCGGCAATTCTTCCGTGTTGCGATCGAAGCAGAACGTGTCGAGAAGGAGATAGAGAGGCTTCATCGGGCTTATGAAAGATCGCGAAAACAACTTGAGAAGCTGATAGCGCCCAATCCAGACGTTTCTTCCGCGTCGGTGTCGGCGATCTTTGCCTCTCAAAAGCTGATGATCGAGGACCCGTCATTCATCGCACAGATCGAAGCTGAGATCAGGAACAACAGGACCAATTCGGAATGGGCGATAAGAAAGATCGCGGACGGCTTTGCTACCCGATTCAAGGGATTTGAAGATGAGCATCTGCGTGAACGTTATATCGATATCTTTGATCTCTCCGAAAGGATGATCAACTCCCTAGCGGGGCTCAAAACACCTCCCATGCCATTCTCAAGGAATGTCGTGATTGCCGCCAAAGAGCTTAGACCGTCAACGCTAGTCGATCTTTCGTCGCAGGGCGTGGTCGGCGTGATCACCGAAAATGGCGGGTGGACATCGCACACGTTCATCCTTGCCAGGGAGCTGAACCTGCCTGCCGTGACCGGGGTTCGAAAGCTTTTTAGAAAAGTAAAGACAGGTGACACCGTTGTCGTTGACGGATTCGCGGGCCGAGTGATCGTCAGCCCATCAAAAGAGACATTGGCCGGGATAAGTTCAAATCGGCGAGATCACGGCATGACGTCGGAGACGAAGAAGGCGTCTCGGCCACCGACAAGAACACTTGATGGACAGAGGGTGATAGTTTATGCGAACGCTGACACGCCATCCGCTTTTGCCGAGGCGAGAAGTCTAGGAGCCGAGGGAATTGGCCTCTTCCGGTCAGAATATTTGATGGGGCCTAATCAAAAGGTTCCGTCTGTTTCCAGCCAAATAGCCGCCTACTCTGCGATCGCGAGTGCAGCCGGAAAGGGAAGGGTCAGGATAAGGACATTCGATATCGAGGTCGAACGGCTCATCGACGAACGATCAGCACGGGAACGCAACCCGGCGCTCGGATTGCGGGCAGTGAGGCTAGGACTGACCCGGCCGTGGCTGATGAAGCAACAGATCAGAGCTCTTCTTCTAGCTTCATATGGTCAGCCGATAGACATAATCGTCCCGATGGTTTCAGGCCTTTCGGAATTGCGGTCATTTCGCGCGGCTCTTGCGGATGAACAGTCTTCGCTTCATAGTAAAGGGAAGCGAACGGGAGAGCCGCAGATCGGGGTGATGATAGAAGTTCCATCGGCGGTCTTTATGATCGAACAGATCTTGGCAGAAGCGGATTTCATATGTCTCGGCACAAATGACCTGATCCAATACTTGCTTGCCGCTGACCGTGACAATGAAAGCGTGGCTTCCTGGTATCGAACCGTGCATCCGGCGGTTTTGCGGGCTGTCCAGATGGTAATTGATCAGGGTGCAAAGGCTTCAAAGCCGGTGATCGTATGCGGCGAAATGGCGGGTTCGCCGTATTACGTGCCTGTCCTGATCGGCCTTGGAGCAACGATACTCAGCACAAACAGAAACTCAATAGCCTCCGTAAGGAATGTGATCTCCGGGATCGCTTTTGATGAGGCAAAGGAACTATGCCGCGATCTTGTTAGTGCGTCCACTGTCGAGGAGGTCGAGGAAAGGCTCGATGCCCACATCCGTGCGAACTGGATTCATCTTTTCCCAACCGGCTTCCTAGAGCAGCCCGCTTCGCCGCTGCGAACCCGCACCCGGCTTTAATTTCTCATTGTTCAACAATTTTTGCTATAATTAGAATGCCTTTAATCGGAGCAGATCGGGCAATCGCCCGTTCTTATTGAACTGGAGGAAAGTCCGAACACCGAAGGGCAGCGAGCCGGATAACGTCCGGGCATCCGGTTTACCGGATGACGACAAGTGCAACAGAAAGCAGGCCAGCCGCCGCCATGTGCGACGGTGATGGGTGAAATGGTGAGGTAAGAGCTCACCGGCGCGAGTGGCGACACTTCGCGGCCAGGCAAACTCCTCGCGGTGCAAGACCAAATAGGGAAATGCTGATCGGGCGGCCCGTCCGAAAGCCGGCTTTGTCCGGCAGCGTTTCCGGGTAGGTCGCTAGAACTGTCTGGTAACAGGCAGTCAAGATGAATGATTGCCGCCCGCTAAAGCGGGTACAGAATTCGGCTTACAGATCTGCTCCGATAATAGGCGTTCCATTTATCCCCAAAGGAGAACTTTTCCAATTTTATGGCGAACCGTAAGGGTGTTTTTATCGGTGCTTACGTGCCGAACGAATTAAAGGAATCGCTTCGACGACGCGCAGCAGCTGAACATCGGACTTTGTCTCAGGAGATCACAAGGATACTTGTCGAGGCAGTTCATGGAAAAGGCCTTCCAGCGGGTAGTGTCGATCGCCGCAACAATGCCACTGTACCCCGCCGCCGTTCGACTGACCCGCTTCCGCGTCGTAGATCGGAAGATCTGCCTTTTATTCCAACTCCGGGAAAGAAGGGATAGAACACAAGTATTCTTAAAAATGCCGAACGGGCCTCGCCCGGCGGCTTTTTTTCTAATACCGCCGGTTTTTGGTAAGATTTGATCAAATGGAATTTAAGACCGCTTGGATCGCCGTTGCTGCCTGTTTTGTCGGATTTGTCGGTGGGTTTATGCTGGCAAATTCGCTCAATCGTAGTGAAATCGCCGGCACGACAAGCCCGAACATGGCGCCGAACGGCATGTCGGAACAGGATGCGATACGGGCCGCAGCAACTCTGACTCCTGAGGAGATCAGATCAAGGATCGAATCGGCGGACCAGAATCCGAGGGACTTCACATTTCAGAAAAGCCTGGGCCTTTCGCTATATCGTTATGCTTCGCTCAAACAAGATTCAGAAATCCTGCCGGAGACGATCCGGATCATGCAGCGCGCCCTTGATCTTGACCCGGCGGACCGCGATCTTCAGATCGGCTTGGGCAACGCACATTTTGACGTTGGATATTTTAAAAAGGACAATGCAAGTTTTGAGCGCGCCCGCAGTTTCTATCGCAAAGCATTAGAGCGGGTGAGGTCTGATGTAGATGTTCGCTGCGACCTCGCACTGACCTATTTCCTCAACGACCCGCCCGATCTTGAAACGGCGATCGTCGAATTCGAGAAAGGCCTTGAGTTCAACCCGAGACACGAAAGGTCGCTTCAGTTTTTGACCCAAACCTATCTCAAAGCCGAGAAGACCGCCAAAGCAGCGGAAACTTTAGAAAGGCTGAGGTCGGCCAATCCTTCAAACCCGACGATCCCCGAGTTTTCGGTCCTCTTGGCACAAAGCGAACCCTCAGCCAAATGAGAGAAGCTCTTTTCGTATTGCTCTTCGTGCTGGTCTTGCTCGGCCTGACGGCCTTCCGATATCGAAAGCAGATCTTCTTCGGGATCCAGATGTGGAAGTCGCTGAACGCGGCCAGAAAGGATCTGCTCCACCGCGGCGGCTCGTCAACCGAAGATCTGCCTGACCGTCAAAACATTGTAAGTTGTTCCAAGTGTGGTTCCTGGGTTCCGGAAGCGGCTTCCCTCAAATTGGGAAGGCGTTCTTATTATTGTTCAATGGAATGTGCAAAGACCACGACTGCTGCCCGTTAGCACTGCTGTATAGTGATGTGGCCCTTCACCGAGAACTCGTCGGCGCCTATCCAAGGAAATTCGAACTGTACCAGCCTATCAATCGCTCGCCAAACAAAAGCGCAAGTATCGAGCCAGCTCCGAGAAAGATACCGAACGGTATCTGAGCCTGCATGTTCTTGTCTTTCTGTTTAGCTATCAAAAGCATCCCTACAAGAGCACCCGTGAACGCTCCGAGGAATATAGACAAGAACGCAAGCCGCCAGCCCAGCAATGCGCCGACCCCCAGCATCATCTTCACGTCGCCGAGCCCCATTGCCTCGACACCTCGAAGTCGCTTCCACAGTTCACCAACCAGCCAGAGCGAACCGCCTCCGGCGGCAGCCCCGGCCAACGCACATACGGCCGAGACCGCCCATACCGGGTAATCCTGCATCCATGTTGCCGGCGCGAATTGCATATCGCTAAAGTACTCCGATCCGAACACGATCGGGTAAACAAGCCTCACGAGCATTGCGAAAACAAAAAGTGGATAGGTGATCACGTTTGGCAGGATCATGTGTCCCGCATCTATAAATATCAACGCGATCATTACTGCCGAAAAGATCAACGCGACCGGAAGAAACGCGTTGAGGCCTATCTGCCAGAAAACCGCCGCGAAAACTAAACCGGTAAGGGCCTCGACCGCCGGATATCGTGCCGAGATCGGCACCTTGCAGATTCGGCATTTTCCGCCGAGAATTATCCAGCTAATGATCGGTATGTTGTCGTAGGGTTTGATCGGTGCATTACATTTCGGACAGGCCGAGTTCGGAAAAACTACCGAAAGTTCGTTTGGCACGCGATGGATGACAACGTTCAAAAAACTTCCGACCACTGCCCCAAACCCGAAAGCAAATAGGAAACCGAGGGCATAGGGCAAGCCGGTAATGGATTCGAAGGACGTAGTTGCTACGATACCAATCATGAAGTCGCGGGCTTGGGCACTGTTCGAGGAGGAAGGATGGCGTTGGACATCCTTCCAAGAATAATAGTGTTTGCTGCCGAAAAAGGAAACCGGCCGAATAGATCAAACCGCTTCTGATTGAGAGGTAAAATTAAACTCCTTGATCTTCAAGGCCGGAAGCAGCAGGCCACCGCCGCCTTCTGAACCGCCGACTCGTTCGGGCCTGCCGATCGCAAGCACGTTTCCCGGGCCAAGCGTTCTGACTGTGGATTGATTGAATCGGAAATTTCTGAGTGGATAGGCGATCTTGCCGTTCTCGATCCACCAGACCCCATCACGAGTAAGTCCGGTGGAACTGGCCGTACGGGCATCGGTCGCCCTGATGTACCAAAAACGGCTGACCAGTATTCCGCGTTCGGTCGAACGGATCATCTCTTCTAGCGTGGCAGCCGCTCCACTCGGCTCCATGATGGTGTTCACGGGTCCCGGTGTCGGATCAACTCCCTTTTGTTTGGCCCAGAACCGATTGTAAGTTAGATTCTCAAGGACGCCCCTGTTTACCATCGTTATACGCTGCGCCGGAATGCCGCCCTGGGCCGATTGCGACCCAGGAAGATCCGGATGCCAGGGATCGCTGTAAACAGTTATCTTTTCGTCAAAGACCCTTTCGCCGAGTTTCGTCTTGCCGTTCGGAGCGGAAAACACTCCGCGGCCCTCTTCGGCGGTTCGGGCGTTGAAGATCTGGCCAAAACCGCCGATGAGATCTGCAACTGCCTGCGGTTCCAACACTACCGTGTAAATTCCAGGTTCAATGGCACGCGCGTTCCTTCCGTCAGTGGCCTTTTTGATGGATTCGCGCGCGATCCGCATCGTGTCGAGCTTTGAAATATCATTGTGGCTACGCTGAAAATATCCGGAGCTCGTCCCATCAGGAGTTCGGGCCGTAACCGAAAGGCCGACGCCCGTCGTTCGCTCGTAATCGAAATTTCCGTTCTTTGTCGCCGATCCGCCTGCTTGTGCACTGGCGGAATGGAAACCGGCTCCGATCACGTTGCTTTTCTCGCACTCGCTGAGGATCGCTGCGATCTGCCGAGCGCGGTCTGACAGAGAAAGGTCGGACGTAGCCTGAAAGAAACGGTTCGTTTGCTTATATTCCTGTTTGCCGAGCGTCGGAACGTATTCACGATCCGGCGGAGCATTGCGAGCGATCTTTTCTGCCTCGTCCACCATTGCCCGGAGGCTGGCATCGTCCAGATCGTTCGTTGAGGCCGAGCCGCGTTTCCCCCCGATCCAGACCGTAACATTGGCGTTCAGGCCGATCCTGCTTCCGCTCGTCAACACGTTGTTCGCGGCAAACCGGAGGTGGGATTGCTTGTTGCTGCTCACCGAAGCCGTCGCATCTTCTGCCTTGACCATATCAAGGATCTTTCCAGTCAAACGTTTCACTTCTTGTTCTGTCAACAGCATTATTCGTGGTCCTCCAATTCACCGGCGTTCGTTCCTGCGGCCGTGTTCAAGACGTTTATCTGGCGGAATCGCGCCGGCGGGCAACCGTGCGATACTGAATTCGACTGGCCCGGCTCACCTTTGCCGTCATTGAACGTTCCCGGCACTTCATAGGTCGCCTGTCCACCAATACCGTCGCACGCGGCCCAGAAATCCGTTGTTCGGGACTGGTAGGCAACGTCTCGAAGCATCCCGACGACCTTGCCGCCTTTTATCTCCCAAAACGTTTGTCCGCCAAACTGGAAATTATATCTTTGCTGGTCAATAGAATAACTTCCTCGTCCGTAGATCAAAATTCCGTTATCCACACCGCTGACAAGATCGTCCTGAGAAACATTCTGCTTCGAGGGTGAAAGCGATACGTTCGGCATTCGTGGAAACGGAACACTGCCCCAACTGTCAGCGTGAAGGCAGCCGTAAGACTTGTTCCGGCCGATGAGTTTCGCAGTGTCTCTTGTTGTTTGCCAATCCACAAAAACACCATCCTTCACGATATGCCACTCCTGCCCGGGCACGCCTTCGTCGTCGTAGCCGACGGTCGCGAGGCCCAGGGGCTGGGTACGGTCGGCCACAAAGTTAACGATCTTTGCCCCGAACTGCAGTTTGCCCGTCTTGTCCGGTGTGAGGAAACTCGTACCGGCATAATTCGCTTCCCAAAGCATTGCCCGGTCAAGCTCGGTCGAGTGGCCGACCGATTCATGGATCGTCAGGAACAGGTGTGACGGATGCAGCACGAGATCGTATTTGCCAGGCTGCACGGTTTTCGCCTTCAGCTTCATGACCGCGTGCTCTGCCGCCGTCTTCGCCTCATCTACCCAGTCGTGTTTAGTCAGATATTCGTAGCCGATCTGCTGCGCTTCACGGAGCGAGTTTACCTGCTGAAAATCGCCTGAACCTACCGCCGTCACGCTAAAGCTCGGGTTAGTACGTATCAGGTACTGCTCGATGCGTGAACCATCCGAAGTAGCGAGATATTTTTGCTCATTGACCGCTGCGATAGAAGAATTGACGAAATTTACACCCTTAATGGCAAGTGCAGCCTCGTTGATCTTGAGCAGCATCGCGACCTTCTCATCGGCCGGCACATCGAATGGGTCACGTTGAAATGGGCTTTTCCATTTACCCGTAACTTTAGGCGTCGGTACGAGCTCGATGCGCCGTCGTGTGATCACAGAATTTGCTTTCGCGATCGCTATCGCTTCAGCGGTAACACGGTTTACCTCTTCAACGGTCACGATCGGACTCGCGGCGAATCCCCAGGTCCCGTTGACAAGTACTCGGACGCCAAATCCGAAATTCTGTGAGCTTGATACATTCAACACTTGCCGCTCTCGCGTATTTACGGCTTCTATCCGGTATCGGTTTATCCGAATGTCGGCGTACGACGCGCCTAGCTTTTTGGCTGATGAGAGCGCCGCGTCGGCTAATGCATCTTTGTTTAGCGTTTCAAACGCCGGCGAAAGGTGGGTAAGCCCATATGAAGAGACGGGCAAAGCCGCTGCGCCAAGGGCGATGCCTGCTGTCTTTACGAAATCTCGACGTGAAAAGGTCATTTCGGGTCCTTCCTTTTTTAAGCTGGGATGAAAACCGTTTGAAGAATGAAGTGATTCTAGTTCGAAGCATCTATGTGCGTCAAGATATGGACGGCGATTCAACGGCAGTTCGGTTCTATTGCTAAACGGTTCGGCTCAAATGCCTAAATCGGCTTCGTCAATGCTAGGATAAACGGTAACGCTGACATTATTTCCTAACCTTGAAATGAAATTTCCGCGAGCCTCCGGCATACTTCTGCATCCCACAAGCCTACCTGGGCCGTTTGGTATTGGCGATCTTGGGCCAGAAGCATATGCTTTCGTTGATTTTTTGGAAAAGGCCGGCCAGTCCATTTGGCAGATCTTACCGCTCGGTCCGACCGGACACGGCAACTCGCCGTACCAGTGCTTTTCGGCGTTTGCCGGCAACACGCTTCTGATCTCTCCCGAGCTATTGGTCGAGGAAGGTCTATTGGATGCGTCACATTTAGCGGAACGGCCTGCTTTCAATTCCGCAATGGTGGAATTTGGTCCTGCCTATGAGTGGCGGTCCACATTCCTACTCCTTGCTTTTCAAGAGTTCATGCAAGGGACAAACAGGGAAATGAGGTCTGAATTCGAGATCTTTTTGCGAGAGAATGGCTGGTGGCTAAACGACTATTCCCTCTACCATGCGTTGAAAGCGGCTCAACGAAACACGGCATGGAACGATTGGCCGGAGCCGCTGCGATCACGGGATCCAGAAGCGCTCGATGCAAACCAAAGAGTGCTTAGCGAGCAGATCGAGAGGGAAAAATTCTGCCAGTTTCTATTCTTTCGCCAGTGGGGCCAGCTGAAGAAGTACGCAAACGAACGGGGAATTAGTATTGTCGGTGACATACCGATCTTTGTGGCGCACGATTCCGCTGACCTCTGGTGCAATCAAGACAAGTTCAAGTTGAATCCCGACGGTGCGCCGAAGGTGGTCGCGGGCGTCCCGCCCGATTATTTTTCAAAGACCGGCCAGCTATGGGGCAACCCTATCTACGATTGGGAGGCAATGCGGGCAGACGGGTTTCGGTGGTGGACGGCACGGGTAGCGTTCACTCTTCGCTTGGTGGATGCGGCCCGCGTCGACCATTTCCGAGGTTTTAGCGCGGCATGGGAAGTTCCCGGCGGGGAGGAAACGGCCGTTAACGGAAGCTGGGTCGAGGTTCCTGGACATGACCTGTTCCGAACGCTTCGACAAACCCTCGGCGAGCTGCCGTTGATCGCCGAGGACCTCGGCGTTATTACGCCAGACGTGATCGCGCTGCGAGATGCTTATGGACTGCCCGGGATGAAAATACTCCAATTCGCCTTCGGAGGCGATGCACGTAATCATGACCTTCCGCACAACTATGTTCGCCATTGTGTTGCATACACCGGTACGCACGATAACGATACCGTCGTCGGATGGTGGAAGTCGTTGCGCGGGTCAAGGAAGAATGGAAATGCTCGTTCAGAAGCCGTCCGTGAGCACTGCAAGAGATATCTCGCCACGACCGGACGCGAGATAAACTGGGATTTCATCCGCGCGGTTTGGGCATCGGTCGCAGACATTGCTATAGCACCGCTGCAAGATGTGCTGGGACTCGGCAGCGAAGGCAGAATGAATCTTCCGGCCACAGATAAAGGCAATTGGAGCTGGCGTTTTAAAGAAGGAGACCTTACCGATAAGATCGCGGATCGACTTCGCGAGTTGACCGAGATCTATGGCCGGGCTGATTCTGACTGATACACATTTCGATCACCCCGATAAAATTCTTCTAATGCAAGAAAGCCCGGCATGCTGAGATGCAGCCGGGCTCTTTCTCCATAAATGACGATCTTCGATCAAAGTACCGGATCTTTCAAGACCGATGCCAACGCCGTCAAACGGGCCTGGTCACTTCCGTTCTTTGATCTTGCGACCGGATCCAAAGTGGCAGCAAGCTTGTTCAGATCGTCACGTTCTTTTTTCGCGAGTCGCGAAGCCTCAGCCTTTTGTATCGACTGGCGCAATGCAGCGATCCTATCTGCCGGAAGGGCTCCGGACCTTTCCAACTGATCGACGTACGCCTTTGCGACCACGAGTTTTCGCGGCCATTCGATACGCTCCTGCATCTGTACGTTCAGCTCTTCAAAACGTACGGTCTTTGCAGCGTCGATCTCGTTTTGCGTCAGATGTTTCGTCGGTGTCAGCTCAAAGATGTCGAGTCCGCGAGCGATCTCAGAAGAGTAGATAAATCCATTGTACCAGTACGCCGACCACGAACCGCCCATTACAAGCATCTTGGCGTCGATCGGGCCGCGATCAAAATAGGCGATCTCGACGGGCTTCGCTGCATCGGTAAAATCCATTACAGAGATCCCGCCCTGATACCAAGCCTGCACCTTGATGTCTCGGCCCGGGACCGGTACTAGCGAGCCATTGTGCGCGACACAATTCTCGGCTTCGGTTTGCGCCACGGGGAGCTTGTAATAGCTAGCAAACTCGAGCTTGTTGCCATTCAGGTTGAAAATAGCGTTCGCACCCCATTTGTCAGGGTCGTTTTCGCGGCAGCGTGGGGCCATTCCGCCGCCCCATTCGTCCGTGAACACTACCTTTTTGCCGTCATTCGAGAACGATGCAGAGTGCCAATAGGCATAATTTGGGTCGTTCACGGCATCGATCCGTTTCGGGTTCGCCGGGTCTTTAATGTCGATCAAGATGCCGTTGCCTGAACACGCGCCGGCTGCAAGGCCGATCTCGGGATATATGGTTATATCGTGGCACTGGTCTGTCGGCTCGACGCGGCCGGCATTAGCATGCGAACCGGCATCTTTGAGGGCGCTGATCGCGCCGGTCTCCGGATCTCCGAATAATCGGGGTGTGGAGACGATCTTCGAGTCTTGCGGTGCGGCAAGGGGAACCTTGATCACCTCGATCCTGAACAAAGCCGTATTCGGGTCCTTGTCGGGAGGGCCGCCGGAGCATCCCGCAAGCTCCGCACTCGGACGCACAAAGGATGTGCCTGAGACGTAGATATAAACGTTATTCTTGTCATTCTTTGGAACAAGCAGCGTGTGCGTATGCGAGCCTCGACAAGTCTGCACGGCAGCGACCTGTTTCGGGTTCCGTATGTCGCTGATATCGAAGATGCGTACTCCGCGGAACCTGTCCTTCTCGGCCGAAGGCATCGCCGGGCCCTGCTGGGTCATCGGTGGCGGCGGAAAGCCCTGTTCGCCACAGTCGATGCGGCCATTCGGCATCTCGACGGACATGAACATTAGATTTTTATAAACGGACACGTCGCCCTGGCCGCCGGGACAGACCAACGACGTAAGCAAACGCGTGTTCGCCGGCTCGGAGATGTCGTATATATTGATTCCGTAAAAATTGCCAAGAAACAGGCGGTTCCCCTGAAACGCAAGGTCGGAATTTGCAAAGGCGAGTCCGGCAAAACCCATCCTCATCTCGACCGGGACCATCGAAGGATCCGGCACACCCAAAGCCCCGAGTGCTTTCCCCACCTTTGGCGAGGTCGGATCGATGCCCAGGTCGAAGACCTCTGGCTTCTTCAGCAGCTTGATGCTGCGAATTCCAAGGGCGGCCTCGCCGGCATCGTAAAGCCCGGGCGAGAGCTTCGCACGCGGGTCGCTGGTGCTTGCGCCGGACATTCCCGGGGGCAGCTTTGCGGCTGCGTTCTGGCCGAGGGCCAGCGCGGAAAAACAGATCCCAAGCAGCAATGATGCTGCAAACGTTCGGAAGGCCGTAATTTTTACAGTTTTCATCGTTGTTGATCTACGGTTTTTTGTTCAATAAGGTTTCCATCGATTTGATCTCGGCCCGCTGCCCGCTATCGACATCGGTCGCAAAGCTGAATAGTTCGGCATCCTGGCCGGCACCGGCCGTATCAAACAGGTCTTTGACCATCACGAGAGCGCCCTCGTGGTGCTGGATCATTCCGACAAGGAACAACCGATCAAATTCTGCCCCCTTCGCCCGGCGCAGGGCGTCCATTTGCTGCTTGGTCAACATACCCGGCATCAGCATCTCGGACGACAAGGCGTGGCCGCCGTGCGCGTGGCCGCCGGACTTGGCCGGCATCTGATGCGAGGTCGGCTCGCCGCGCAGTACGAGCCAGCGTTTCATAAACTCCATCTCATCCGTTTGCGATTTGCTGATGCGTTCGCCGAGCAGGCGGATGTCGCGGTTGGTCGTGCGGCCCTCGATCATGTCCGTCATCTCAACCGCCTGTGCGTGGTGCATTATCATGCCCTGCATAAACTCAACATCCTTTGGCGAACGCGGCGGGAGCGCGGCACGCGTGTCCGGCGGCAGGACGCGGGAAGGCTGGCCCGGAGCCCCGGGACGAACGATGACGGGAGCTTCCTTTGTTTCAGGCCTTTGGCCAAAAGCAAAGGGAGCCAACACAAAAACGGCGGCAGCGGCAACCGCGAAAGCGGTCCAACGGGCCGGCAGGCACGCCAAGACCCGCCTCACGATCGGATCTCCTCGGCCATCGGCCACGCCATCAGCTGACATCGGCCCGATCTGCCTAAAATTAAGTTTCATATCGATTTAAACCCTAGCACATCGCCCCGGCGGACTCTACCGACCTGCCGAACCTGACGCCGCTTCGCACACCGCTCCTAGATACGCCGGGATCGCGACTCCGGTTTCGTGAATTTATATCGCTTTTCCAATCTTCTCGCCCAGGTCGTCTCTTTAGTGATGACGCAAACCAGCCAAATGTTGGCCAGATCCCGCTACGAAGCACGACATGCGGCCGAATCAGGGAGGAAGGTCCCAAACCAATCTAACAACTCGAACCTGCGGCTCAAAAAAACGTAAGGCGGCATACTGACAAAGGGAACAAAGTGTAGTAACCTTCTTGACACGCATATTTTCAGGTTTTGTTCAGGTTTAGGTAAAATGTTGATGTTGTTGCCTTTATCAGCAGTTTCCTTTGTAAGGATCGCGTCGGCTAGTGTGTGGCCTGGGCGCGATCTATAGAAATGAATACTCCATCTCCCTGCCAGAAGAACTCGAGATCTTCAGGAGTCAGTTCGATCCTCATTGCCGCCATTTCAAATGGCGGCTTTTTTAATACCCGTACAGCTTTGTCATTCGCGTCCCTTAGCAACTACTACCTTCAGTGTTGACCGATCTACTCAGACCTTTGCTCCAGAAACCATAAAGAGAGAACCCCCCACTTATGTATATTGCCAAAACCAAACTGTCCCGCCTCTGTGTCGCGTTTACAGTCCTAACCGTCGCCGTCGCTGCGCTCTTTGCCGAGTCTCGCATTTCGGCCCGAACATTGATCTCCGAGAGCCTGGATGTTCTCTTTGGATACAACCAGCCCGGCTGCATCGCGTTGGGAACCTGTTTCAGTAAAGTTCCTGAGTCGCGTTCGCTCGTTCCGACAGGGAAGTTTGGTGCGGGCGAACCGAAGGGGCACCTTTCAAGCAGGCCGATTTCGGCCGATTCAGTGTTTGCAGACGTGAAGCTGATGCCATCGGGTAGGTTCTGGACCGCTCGTGAACGACTAGGCTCAGCCGGCGACGGGCCCATGGCGAGCTTCGCTCCGGGAAATCTAGTCATTTTCCGTGTCGGGACCGGAGCGATGGGCCTGAACACCAATGCCACCCCCGTTTTCCTTGATGAATACACGACGACGGGAACGTTTGTGCAGTCGATCGCGATGCCGACGGTGGTATCCGGTGCAAACAAGCGGCTCACCGCATCCGGCACAGCTACAAGCGAAGGCTGCCTCTCAAGGTCGCCTGACGGAAGATATGTTGCGCTGGCAGGGTACGATGCGGCGGCAGGTACAGGTTCGATCACAACAGCGAATGCTTCGTCAATCAATCGAGTGATAGGCCTCGTGGACCATACCGGAGCCTTCGATACGACGACCGCCTTCGCTGACAATGTTAATTTGGGCAATGCTCGCGGAGCAGCGACATTGGATGGAACCAACATCTGGTTAGCTACAGGAAATAACAGTGTTAGATATTCACCGTTAGGAGGGACGACGAGCACACAGCTGAGCACGGGTCTAACTAATGTTCGATGTGTGCAGATCTTTGATGGACAACTTTACGTAAGTGCAGCCACCGGCGCCTTTCGTATCGCCACGGTGGGAACCGGGACGCCGACGTCATCCGGACAGACGATCACAAATTTGCCAGGTTTCCCGGGGTCGACAGCATCGCCGTACGGATTCTTCTTTGCTGATTTAAACGCCGGGGTCTCAGGCGTAGATACTCTTTTCATCGCGAGCGACAGCGATAATGCCGTTCAAAAATACTCACTTGTGGGTGGTACTTGGACGCTCAACGGCACGAAGACCCTTAACTCGGTTCGCGGTTTGACCGGTACGGTTTCGGGAACGACGGTTACGCTTTTTGTGACCAGTGCGGCTGGGGCCACTTCGACTCTGCAGACGGTGACTGACACGAACGGTTACAACGCGGCATTTGGCGGGACACTAACATCGCTGGCGACCGCCGCGACCAATACACAATTTCGCGGCATTGCGTTCGCACCGGTGGCCCCCTTCGAACCCGAGATCGACGTGGCGGGTAATGGCGTTTCGATCGCCAACGGAGATGTGACGCCGGACGCGGCCGATCATACGGATTTTGGTTCGGCGGATGTCGCCGGCGGGACTGTTGTCAGGACTTTTACGATCGAAAACACGGGTACGGCCAATTTGAACCTGACGGGTAGCCCGCTGGTCGAGATCATGGGCGACAATGCTGCTGATTTTACAGTTACTGCCATTCCTTCCTCGCCGGTCACGCCGTCTGGCTCTACAACCTTCGACATAACGTTCGATCCATCCGGACCCGGCTCGCGCGCTGCCAATGTAAGCATCGCGAACAACGACTCAGATGAAAACCCCTATACTTTCGCCATACAAGGAACAGGGACAGAGGCGGAAACGACTGTCACGCTTAGCGGCGGGAATCTGACCATAACAGACGGGAATGGCGCGACGTCGAACGACAATATAACCATCGCGTGCAGCGGATCGAACATTGTGATCACCGATCCGGGCACCGGACTTAATGAGACAGTTCTGCTCGCGGACGTAACCGGGAGCATTACCGTCAACGGGCTCGGCGGGAACGACACGCTGACGGTTGACCTTAGCGGCTGTGACTTTATAAATGACGGGCCTGCGGGCGGGCTGTACTTTAACGGCGGGGGCCAGACGGGTTCGCCGGGCGATACACTAGTAATCCTGGGCGGCAATCAGGGCACGGTCACCTATAACTACACGAACGCCAGCGACGGAAATGTTGTGATGTCCAGCTTCGGGACAATTCACTACACCGGCCTCGAACCCATTACGAATACCGGGACCGCGAGCGAGGTTATTTTCAACCTGCCTGCGGCGACGAGCAATGCAGTGCTAGAAGACGACGGAACGCCCGTGAACGGCATCTCGCGGCTTAGAAGCGCGAACGGGACCTTCGAGACGACCGATTTTGCCAACCCGACCGGCTCGGTCACGATCAATCGCGGTAATTCGGCTGACACGCTGACAGTAAGCGACCTGCCGGACTTCACCGCGGGTCTGACCATCGGAACCGATACGGATCGGTTCAGTACCATCACCTTCAACGGAGCAATGACACTCGCGTTGGACAAGAACCTGACGGCGTTCGCAACCGGCCAGATCAGTTTGCCGAATTCGGCCAGCGACCTTGCAACCTCCGGGACGGGCACGATCTCGCTAACGACCGAACGTAATATTTCGATGATCTCAGGGTCGAGCATCACCACGGTTGACGGCGCAATCACGCTTAACGCGAATCAGCAGTTGACGCCGACAAGCGGTGGTTTTATCGGTGTCTATTTGGAAGGGGCGGCCATCACGTCTACTGGCTCGGGAAATATTCTCATTTATGGCCGTGGCGGCGATGGAGTCGGGGGCGGTCAAACCGGTGTTCGCATCCGGGGTAATTCAGATATCTTCGGTGGATCGGCTGGCATGGTTACGATCAACGGAACCGGTGGGGCTTCATCGGGGAACGATAACGGGGGTGTTCTCCTTGCAGACGCGGGAACGACTGTCTTTGGAGGCACGGTTAATATCGACGGTGTTGCTGGAGCGTTGGGAAGTGGCTTTGGTAATGATGGTGTAAGAATCCAAGATAGTGGGCTTGGAGGCCCAGTAATTGCATCGAACACCGCAGCCGGCGCCACAAATGTCACCGGAACTGCGGGGGGCGTTGGCCCGGGTCCCAATGTCGGCATAACCATCCAGGGTTTCGGTTCTCGAATAACATCGGGCGGTGGGCCGATCTTTCTGACCGGGATCGGAGGCACTTCTCCAGGTTACGGTATCGAAATAATTAATCAGGCCGTTATCGACACTCCTTCTAGCGGTGATATTACAATCATTTCAGACAGCGTACGAGTCGGTGGGACTGGTACGAATGTTGGTACGACAGCGGGTGCTAGCGTTACGCTAAGGCAATTGACGAACAGCACCGAGATTAACCTCGGCCCTACTACAGACCCCTCAGCATCGGGACCGCTCAATCTGAGCGACGCTGAGATAGATTTCATTTCGACAGGTACGCTGAATATCGGTGATGCTATGAGCGGCACGATCACTGTCAGCGTTGATATCACACGAACTGCGGCAACGAATATGAATCTAGTGAGTGCAGGGGATGTCGTGATCAGCGGCGGACAGATCAATACGGGTGGCGGGACATTGCTGCTCGATCCGGGAGTCTCGCCCTTCGCGGTCAAGCCGGCGAAGAGCGGCATCGATACGACAGCCAGCACGCTCTCGTTTGCCAGCAACCTTGCGATCGCGATCAACGGCACGGCGGTCGACAGCGGCTATAACCAGTTGAATGTCGTCGGGTCAGTGGACCTGACGGGCGTCGATCTTGTTCTTAGCGGCACACACACGCCGTCGAACGGTGACTGGTTCACTATCGTCGAGAACGACGGCTCGGATCCGATCGCCGGAATTTTCACGGGACTTGCTGAGGGAGCGACGATCGCTAACTTCCTTGGCTCCGGCCTGAACGCCACGATCACATACATCGGCGGCGACGGGAATGACGTCGTGCTGACCGTTGGCACGCCGCCGGCTGTTACCTTTGCAGTCAATGATGTTTCCGCCAACGAGGGCGATGCGGGAACAACGACTTTTACATTTACCATCACGAAAACAGGAACAAACGGCAGCAGTTCCACCGTGAATTTCAACACGCTTAACGGCACGGCCACAACTTCGAATAACGATTACGTAGCGATAGTGTCGGGCTCAACCGTCTTTGGTGTCAATGAGATGTCGAAGAACGTCAATGTCACCGTCAACGGCGATACGGATTATGAGGCCAACGAGACATTTGCATTGAAACTCTCGAGCGTCGCCAACGGCTCATTCATTGACGATACCGGCCTCGGCACCATCCAAAATGACGACACACCACCCGCGACGCTGGTCGTCAACACGACCGCTGACACCGACGACGGATTCTGCCTGCCGCTTGGCTTTGGAAACGGCTGTTCATTGCGAGAAGCTATCAATGCAGCAAACTCAAATGCCGATTTGAGCACGATCAATTTCAGTATTCCAAATACCGATCCGGGATACTCAGACGGCGTTTACTCAATCAAGCCGGTCACACAGTTACCAAACATCAATTTCCCGACGATCGTTGCAGGAGAATCTCAACCTGGATTCACAACGACGCCGATCGTCGAGATCAACGGCAGCCTCGCCCCGGACAACACGACGGGAATTTTTGTTAACGGCAGTGATTCGACCTTGAGACACCTGGTGGTAAATAACTTCCTTCCAGGACTTGGCGTTGGCGTCAGCATCGGCTCAAATAATACGATCACTTCCATGCACATCGGAACGAACGCTGCCGGAACAGCGGCCTCTCCGAATTCCGTTGGTTACAATCAGAACTTTGCGGTTAACACTGTATTCAGTAACAACGTGGTCTCGGGGCATACCAATACCGGAATCAGCGGCGGATTCACCGGTGGTCAGATCACAAACAATTTGATCGGAACGGATGTATCCGGAACGATTGCGATCCCCAACGGAGACGACGGCATCTTCATCGCCGGTGACGGCGTCACGATCATGGGCAATACGATCTCCGGCAATCTATCAACGGGCATTGTGCTTGCGGCGACAAATACGACGATCCGCGCTAATTTCATTGGGACAACTTCCGACGGGACCGGATCGATCCCGAACGGTGAAGGTATTCATCTTGCATCGACCGGCGGCAATATCGTTGGCGGTATCGAGGTTGAGCAGGCGAATACTATTGCGAACAGCAGTGGTCCGGGGATCCGGGTACAAGGCGACCCGAACACGTCTGTAGCTAACTCCATTCGTGGTAATTCGATATTCAATAATTCTCAACTGGGCATCGACATTTCTGGAAATGGGGTAACGGCTAACGATGGAGGCGACGCGGATATTGGCGATAACAACCTTCAAAATTTCCCGGTGATCATGGTATCGCATTCTTCGGCTACAGCGGGTGTGATCGCGGGAACATTGAACACGACGCCGAATAGTGTGAGCGGTTATTTCGTTGACTTCTATTCGAACACAAACTGTGACGCGAGCGGACACGGTGAAGGCGAGACCTATCTCGGGTCGTTGACAACTTCGGTTACGGATGCAAACGGCGAGGTACTTCCGTTCACATTCAACACGGGGCCGATCGCTCCGGGTGCTTTTATCACCGCCACCGCGACCGATGGGAATGGAAATACAAGCGAGTTCTCGCAATGCTTCTCGGTGCTGGACGGCGCGGACACGCCATCGGTGACGAACGCCGTGACCGTCCACAATGTGCAGACAGCGAGCGGCCTCGTGATCACCCGAAACGCGGCGGACGGAGCCGAAGTCACTCATTTAAAGATCACGAACATTCAGAATGGCTCGCTGTTCCTGAATGACGGGATCACGCCGGTTTCTAACGGCCAGTTCATCACGTTTGCGCAGGGCAATGCGGGCCTGAGATTCACCCCCGATCTCGGCTTTATCGGCACGGGCCACTTCACCGTGCAGGCAAGCGTGAACGACAATGACATCGGTCTCGGCGGCGGCACGGCGGTCGCTGATATTCTCGTCAACAAGGCCAGCACGACAACCTCGATAACATCGGACCTGCCGGACCCGAGCAGCATTTCGCAGACTTACACTGTCGTTTGGAACGTAGGTGTCGTGGCACCCGGAACAGGCACGCCGACAGGAACAGTGTCGGTCACGGACGGGGTCGATAGCTGTAATGCACCGGTCGGCGACGGATCCTGCAATATTACCTCGACCACACCGGGTGCCAGGGTGCTGGCCGCCACTTACAGCGGCGACGACTTCTTTGTCGGAAGCGGGTCGGACGGCGAGCCGCACCTTGTGTGTGTGGCGAACCCGACTGTGACGACCAATGCAGACAGCGGAGCCGGAAGTCTTCGCCAGGCGGTGATCGATGCGTGTCCGGGATCGACGATCACTTTCGATATGGACAGTATGAGCTCATTGGCAAGCCCGATCATACTCGGAAGCGGTGAGATCGCGATCTATAAGAACCTTACGATACAGGGGCCGGGAGCGGGTCAATTGACGATCAGCGGAAATAGTGCCAGCCGGATCTTCAACGTGGGGCCATTTTCCGTGAGTATCAGCGGTTTGACGCTTACGAATGGCAACGGAGTCGGTGCCAGTGGTATTGGTAATCAAAGCGGCGGGGCAATTACGACAATCGGAACTCTTGAACTCGTTTCAATGGTGATTACCGGAAATACCGCGTTACTCAATCCGACTTATAGTGTTGGTGGTGGGATCCATGTGCGAAGCGGCAGTACCACGATCAAAGATTCCACAATTAGCGGCAATACAGCTAAAGATTTTGGAGGCGGTATTTCCGCGGATTCCACATCTTCGATGCTTACGATCCGCTCGAGCACGATCTCTGGAAACACTGCCAACAATGGCTGGGCCGGCGGGGCCGGCGGTGGAGTTGACAATTTTGGAACGCTGGAGATCACAAACTCAACCATTACTGGAAACATAACTCCAAATGGTACCGGCAACGGTGGCGGCGTTTGGACAGGTGGCGGGCCAGCGACCATCACTAATTCAACGATCACGAACAACACGGCACCAGCGGGTAATGGTAATGCAGGAGGCGTTCTGAAGGTGCCTGGCGGTTCGCTCACGGTCAAAGGGTCGCTAATAGGGGCCAACGTCAATAACGAGAATGTGTCGGATGTTTCCGGATCCGTCGTTTCGGAGGGATTTAATCTTATCGGCAATGGCGACAACGCGACTGGTTTTGCTGATCCAACCGACCAAGTGGGGACGGGAGCGTCGCCAGTGGATCCGATGTTAGGGCCGCTTGCAGACAACGGCGGGCCGACGATGACCCATGCGTTGATCCAGGGAAGTCCGGCGATCGACAAGGGCAAGAGCTTCGGGCTGACTGAGGATCAGCGAGGATCTGGTAGGCCATTCGATATTCCGTCTTCTCCACCGGCGGACGGCGGCGACGATTCTGATATTGGAGCATTTGAGTTGAACACGATCCAGACCTCAACGACGCTGGTGTCCAGCATCAGCCCGACAGTTTTTGGGCAGATGGCAGTATTCACAGCGACGGTCGAGACCGTGCCGCCGAACGGCGCTCCAACTGGATCCGTAAGCTTCTTTGATGGAGTAAACCCGATCGCATCTTGCCAGAATGTCGCCCTCGCGTCGGGACAAGCACAATGTGGCACCTCATCCCTGTCCGTTGGCGGGCACATGATCAAGGCCGAATATGCCGAGAACCTCCCCTACGTGAACAGCTCGGGCACGATCGACCATACCGTGAACAAGGCAGGCACGACGCTTCAGATCACGGGTGACACACCTGATCCGTCATTTGTGAATCAGGCCTTTACCGTGAACTGGGCGGTTACTCTTATCGCACCGGGAGCGGGCACGCCGACGGGCGCGGTCATGGTCTCTGACGGAACCGGCGGGACGTGTTCAGCACCGATCGCGGCCGGGATGTGCAGCTTGACTTCGACCGCGCCCGGGCCAAAGACCCTGACGGCCGTATATGGAGGCGACGGTAATTTCCACGGCAGCTTCGACGACGAACCGCACACCGTGATCGACCCGACCGTTTGCACGCCGACGCTGACGATTACGGAGGTCTTTCCTGGCAGCATTGCAGGCTTTACGTCCGTGACGGCGGGCGTCAACTCCGTCACGATCGATGTCATCAACAGTGGTGCGGGCCTTCAGAACCTCTCAGTTGTAAACTCGACGAACGCGAATATCACGGTACCTTCGTTCCCATTCGCGACTTTCGACCCGGTCACCGTCAATTTCACTCTGCCGAATCCAGGCCAGGCTGTGGACTTCACTATCCGGGCGTCCGCCAGGTCGCAAGCACTTCTGATCCGGGCACAGTGCTTGTTCCCGGTCGTCGGCCCAACCCCGACTCCGACACCAACGCCGACTCCAACCCCAGCGCCAAGTCCTACACCAACGCCCACACCGACGCCTCCACCGCCCGGCGTGTGTGCTCCGACACTGACTTTGACGGAGGTAAATCCGGGCAGCTTGGCAGCATTCGAAGCGATCACGGCCGGATCGGGCACCGTTACGGTTGATATGGTCGATTCGAGTATCGGCTTGCTGGGCCTGACCCTGGTCAACGCCAGTAATGCGAATGTCAACATCCCGGTGTTCCCGTTCGGCACAACGGCACCTGTCGTCACGACGTTTACAAGGCCAAACCCGGCACTTCCGGTCGATTTCACGCTTCGGGCCGGTTCTCGAATCAATACCGTGCTAATACGAGCCGGATGCCCGGCCGCACCATGAATCGGATACGATGAAGACGAAACGGCGGCTCCCTAAGTTGGAGCCGCTGTTCTATTTTGCGAGAGATGAACCTTTGTATTTGATCTGCCAGGCCCTAGTCTGTCGCCGGCCACCACAACTAACTTAAAGTAGGGAAGTGCTGGAGGCGGCGATCGGAATCG
>JRYF01002016.1_pt1 | contig 140891 bp, 121 predicted proteins | sample 235331 | NCBI WGS metagenome assembly JRYF01 (sample SAMN03074217, study PRJNA261475) | activated sludge metagenome | biome: Wastewater Treatment Plant; feature: Wastewater; material: Activated sludge; isolation source: activated biomass of a wastewater treatment plant treating hydrocarbon... ... | reverse complement strand
TTCGAATCCTCCATTGTTTTTCAAGTCCTTTTCCTGTTGGGCGGGAGTTGCAACAGGCCTTGAAGCCGTTATCTCCCCGAAACGAACCCGCAATCTGGTTGGCGTGGTGCGAGTTCTCAAACTTGGAGGCATATTCACCCCCATTATTGGCAATTATCGCAATAAGTTAACCCAAGTTCCGCCCCGAGTTCTGTATGCTGGCATACAGGAAACGGCAATATTTTTGGGCGCAACGCCGGTTTTTCTATATTACGGCCTAAATGTAGCCTGCTTCTGTCTTAAACACAAGCCGATCTACTGAAAATCTTGGGTAAATTGGCAGCAGCTGAACATTGTCAGAGGGCACCGGTTAGCAATATTGGAGCCTAGCCGTTTAAACGACGAGCCGGACATGTGAAAAAATTGGCCCTAACTGTTGCATTTAGACAAGTTTCCCTGCCCGGTCGGAGCGGACAGAATATCAGCAAGCGCAAAAAAGCGGCCCGCTGCTCAAAGCGGACCGCTCCTAACTACTTTATTTCATCCGGAAATATCGTCGATCAGATCTACTCGGCCTCCAAACTTCCCTTTCGAACCACCACCGAATAGTATTCGGGCTTATTCGGCTTACGCTCATCACGCGGCGGTGGCGTCGGCGGGGGCTTTTCACCCGGCCTTATCACCGGGGGCCTTGGCTCTTTCGGGGGCGGCTTCTTCGGGTCCTGGTCGCTCTGTGCAAACGCACCGACGGATGCTCCTGCAATCAATGCCAAAACCATCAAAAAACGCTTCAAAATAAACATCATTACTCCCAACATCCTTTCTCCATCTTCATCGATCAACGCCAGCGGGGAAGAGGGAAAGAGCGTCACGCTTAGATCAAGCAATATGGATGCCAAAAGCCCTGCCTGATCCTTCGGTCAAATAAATCCACATCAATTCGTTGACCGAATATCTTTGAAGATTTACAAATCTTTACGTTTTCGGTCATTCTTATACGAAATAGGGAGATTCTCAAGCGACTCTGGCTGAGCCCGAGGCCGTCTTAAACATTATGAGATTATCATATTGTTGAGGACGTTGGCTGAATTGATCGTGCTGGGCTCACTTTCCAGAGATCGGCCTTCTACAAAACAACTATGAAAATTGATGCTAATGACCGGGTCAGATCGCTGCTGGTGGTTCTGGCCACCATTGCAACCATCGTTTTTAACTGGATCGCCGCTGCCGGCTATGTGAATAACGTGACCCCACAGGAGGTGTCTGCCAGATATGAGACCCTAGTCACTCCGGCGGGATACGCCTTCTCGATCTGGAGTTTGATATATGCCGGCCTGGTCGCATTTAGCCTTTTTCAATTGAGTTCCCGCAATCTAGAGCGTTTCCGGGCCGTACGCTCTGCGTACATACTCAGCTGCGCGTTGAACTGTGCGTGGGTCTATTTTTGGCATCATGACCAGATCGCGATCTGTTTGGCTCTGATCTTCTGCCTACTTGCAACGGTCGCGTACATCAATGCGAAGCTTCCTATGGGTGGGTCTGCCATTGAGTCATTGCTGACTCGAGGGCCGTTCGGAATATATCTTGGCTGGCTTTCCGCCGCTTCGCTGGTGAATCTTGCCATTTTGCTTCGACATTGGAATGTAGATCTTGGAAGCGGAGAGACGGCTTTTGCTGTCGTTCTCATCCTTCTAGCAGCTACCCTTGGAGTGGTCTTCCGTGCATGGCTGCAAAATTATTTTGCTCCGCTGGCGATAGCTTGGGCGCTCACAGCGATCGCGATTAGGCAAAGCGGCCATACGGCGATCGTTACTGCCGCAGCCTTTGGCGTTATCGCGTGCCTGATCGCGTCGCTAAGTTTCATAATGAATTTGAAAGGTACGAACGATGAATGACGGCAAAATCTGTGTTTCAGTGATCGCAGACACCGGCAATGAAATGGTTTCCCTGATGCGGCGGGCAGAACCTCTTGCCGATGTAATCGAACTTCGCTGTGACAGGCTGACGATGGAAGAGTTTCGAACGCTGTTTGAAAATCTGACTTCTGAAAAACAGCTTTTGTTGACATTTAGGCCAAAAGTTGAAGGCGGTGAATCCGCTGCCGATCTTCAGGGGCGGATAGGATTCTGGATGCAGTATGCACTCCATCAATCGATCGATCACGCAAAGATATGGATCGATCATGAACACGACCTGATCCCCGAAAAGGATTTTATGTTTTGGGTCGATCAATGTTTCGTCATTCGGTCAAAGCATTATCTTGAAGGCAAGAGTGCGGACCTCGCCAAGGCATACTCGACCGTTACTTCTTCAAACGAGGTCGGGAAATTGGCAGTTGCGGTCAGCGACGCCGTGGAAGCGATAGCGATCTGGAAGATACTTGAACAGGCAAATACTGACCAAAAACGCTTTATCCCCATTGCGATGGGCGAAGCAGGCAAATGGACGAGGGTGCTTGGCCCGGCGTACGGTGCATTCATGACCTACGCTTCGCTGGAAAGTGGAACTGGGACGGCCCCCGGTCAGATCGCGGTGACCGATCTGATAGACACCTTTCGAGTTCAAGAGATCACTCCGCAGTATCGTGTTTACGGCCTGATCGCGGCGGCCACGGACTATTCGGTCTCTCCGTGGATGCACAACGCCGCATTCAAGACAGAAGATATACGATCCGTTTTTGTCCCGTTTCAGACAGCCGATGTCGAAATTTTCCTTCGACGAATGGTCGCCCCAAATACACGTGAGGTTGAACTTAATTTCGGCGGTTTCTCCGTTACAAATCCACACAAAGAATCAATTTTGGCCTTTATGGACGAGCTGGATCCGGATGCAGAACGTATTGGTGCGGTCAACACGGTAAAGATCGAAGACGGCAAGCTCAAAGGTTATAACACCGACATATATGGCTTTATCTCAACGCTGAAGCGAGCTTACGGAAAAGTTCAGGATGCAAGGGTTGCAGTATTCGGTGCCGGCGGCGCGGCCCGGGCATGCATTGCCGGCCTGTTGGACGAAGGTGCACAGGTCGGTTTGTTCGCAAGGAATGAAGATAAAGGAAAAGCCTTGGCAGAACAGTTTGGGATCGCTTGGGAACACATTGTAGGCGATAGAAGAATTGCAGATGAATTTGACATCGTGGTAAATGCGACCCCTCTCGGCACCCAGGGCGGCAGGGCCAACTTTTGCGTTTTGACCGCAGCGGCGCTAGAAGGCGTAAAGTTTGTCTATGACCTCGTTTACAATCCTTCCGAAACACGCTTAATGAAAGAAGCTAAGGAAGCCGGGACTCCAACTATAGGGGGAATGGAAATGCTGATAGCACAGGGGGCCAAGCAGTTCGAGATATGGACCGGACGCGACGCGCCTGTTGGCGCGATGAGGTCGGCCGTCGAGGCTCGACTGTGCCCTGCGAAAGCGGAATGAACCCTGAATCGTTGAATTGTCCAAATTGCGGAGGCGCGGTCATGAGTGATCGCACCCAGTGCGAGTTTTGCCGTTCACGGCTCAAGAACGTCGGATGTCCTGCCTGTCTCGGTCTGATGTTCCTCGGTTCGAAATTCTGCAATAATTGCGGCGCCCGCGCCACCGCCGCTGTGATCTTGGACGGAGGAAAGGTTGGTGATTGTCCGCGGTGTCGCCAGGCCCTTCAGCTCATTCAAATAGACACAGTCAATGTCCGTGAATGTAATAGATGCGGCGGTTTTTGGTCCGACCCTGCAACGTTCGAGGATCTTTGTGCAAACAACGAGAAACAGGCTTCTGTTCTGGGATTCATAAGCAGCGATTCTCATCCGAATGTTCATCCTGCAGCGATAAGCTATGTCCCTTGTCCCGACTGCGGGCAGCTAATGAACCGTAGCAATTTCGCACGCTCTTCCGGAGTGATCATCGACCTTTGCAAGCAGCACGGAGTTTGGTTCGATGCAGACGAATTGCCCAAGATCATTGAATTTGTCAGCAAAGGTGGACTTTTGAGGCAGCGTGAAAAAGAAAAGATATCGATCGGGGACGAACGCCGGAAACTACGCGACGATCAGCGGCGGATGGCTTCGATAGAGCGACGGGCCGGGGTTGCTCGATATGACGACGATTTTGACGCAAACCCAATCGGAAAGTTCATAAGCCGGCTGTTCGATCTTTAGATGAAGATGAACGAGCGTTACAGCAGACAGATCCTATTCCGCGAGATCGGCCGCAAGGGCCAGCAGCGGCTGCTTGCTTCGCGTGTATTGATCGTCGGATGCGGTGCACTTGGGGCTTCGCATGCCGAGATGCTGTCGCGGGCAGGCGTCGGAAGTCTGAGGATCGTTGACCGTGATTTCGTTGAGTACTCCAATCTCCAGCGGCAAACCCTTTTCAAGGAAGCAGATGCTGAAGAGCGCCTGCCAAAGGCCATAGCAGCAAAGAAACGGATCGGAGAGATCAACTCCGAAACGCAGGTTGATTCACTTGTTGCCGACGTCAATAACTCCAACGTCGAATCTCTTATCGAAGGCTGCGACCTTGTACTGGATGGAACCGATAATTTTCAGGTCCGCTATCTAATGAATGATGCCTGCGTGAAGCACGCGAGAGCCTGGATCTACGGTGCCGCCGTTTCGAGTTATGGCACGACAATGACGATCCGGCCCGGCGAGACACCTTGCCTCCGCTGCGTTTTCGAGGAAATGCCCGATGCCGGAAGCGCTCCGACTTGCGATACGGCGGGCGTTATTATGCCGATAATTTCCAGCATTTCGGCCGTTCAGGTCGCCGAAGCGATCAAGATCCTGGTCGGGGACGCTGCATCGCTGCACGGCTCGCTAGTGCAGATCGATGTTTGGGCCAATGATTGGCGAAAGATAAGGCTAAGCGAGCTGAACAAGGATTGCATCTGCTGCGGTAAACATAATTACGAATTCCTCGACGTCGGATCGCAAGAATTCGCAGCCGTTTTGTGCGGCCGCGATGCGGTTCAGATCGCTCCGTCCCGCCCGTCCGAACTTGATCTTGCCGCCCTGGCCTCAAAGCTTGAGGCAGTCGGAGCGGTAAAGCGAAATGAGTATCTACTCCGTTTTTTGGTTAATGGCCGCGAGGTAACCGTGTTTCGCGACGCTCGTGCGATCATTAAGGGCACCGACGATATTCCAACCGCCAGAGCCCTTTACGCTCGGTACGTGGGGACATGACAATGTGGTTTTGGTCTGCTTTCTTTTGGATCGGGCATTGAAGAATCAGATGAAAGGGAAAAGTAAAGTAGTGATCGTAGGCGGAGGTTTTGGAGGGCTGTGGGCTGCAAAGGCTATGGCCAACACGCGGGTGGACGTTACTCTCATCGACCGCAAGAATCACCACGTTTTTCAGCCGCTGCTTTATCAGGTCGCCACTGCCGTTCTCTCGCCCGGCGAGATCGCAAAGCCGATCCGCCGTATCCTTTATTACGCAAGAAATATTGAGGTTATTCTCGGAGAAGCGGTCGATTTTGATAAGGAGAATAGCCGCGTCCGATTGGAAGACGGGTCCGAAGTCCCTTACGACTATCTGATCATCGCCGCCGGGGCTCGACACGACTACTTCGGCCGCGATGAATGGGAGACATGGGCCCCGGGGCTAAAGACCCTCGAAGACGCGGTCGAGATCCGTCGGCGCGTACTTCTCGCCTTCGAACTCGCAGAACGGAAGGCGGCGATCTCCGGAATTCAGGAGCAGCTCACTTTTGCCGTAGTGGGTGCTGGCCCAACGGGAGTCGAGCTAGCCGGTGCCATTGCGGGCATCGCCCGACAGGCGTTGGCAAAGGATTTCAAGGCGATCGATACGACCAAGGCACGTGTCGTGCTGTTTGAAGGCTCCGATCGCGTCTTGGGAACTTTTGCCAGCGATCTTTCTGAAAGTGCCAAGCAGCAGCTCGAAGACCTCGGTGTCGAGGTTCGTCTGAATAGCTATGTGACAGAGATCGAACCGGGCAAGCTGAAGGTCGGCGAGGAGTGGTTCGATTGCGAGGTCGTGCTTTGGGCAACGGGGGTCGCGGCATCGCCGCTCGGTTCTAAGCTTGGTGTCGAGACCGACCGAGCAGGCCGCGTAAAGGTTGAGCCGGATCTCACCATCCCAGGCCACGACAACATTTTCGTCATCGGCGATATGGCACATTTAATGCAAGAGAATGGAGATCCGGTCCCGGGTGTTTCGCCAGCAGCCATGCAGATGGGCACCGCGACCGCAAGGAACATCCTGAATGAGATCGGCGGCAAGGCGAGGACCCCATTCAGATACGTCGATAAAGGCTCGATGGCGACCATCGGCAGAAGCAAGGCCATTGCACAAGTATTCGGGATGAAATTTCGCGGCTTTGTCGCGTGGCTGATGTGGCTTTTTCTTCACGTGGTTTTCCTCATCGGCTTCCGCAACCGGCTTTTTGTCCTGCTGGGTTGGTTCTGGGCATATCTTACTCGTGAAAGAAGCGCACGCCTTATCACCGGCGATGCTGACGAACTTCGCAATGCCATCAGGTTCATCGAGGGAACCAGCACGCCGTTTCTTTCAAAGTCGAACGAAGCCTTGAACCAAGTGCCAAAGAAAAGGCTCTGAACAAAAACCTGTTCTGACCTATCGTACCGCAGCGTGTCTGAGTGTCTTTTTGCTGCCGGATAGCTTAATATCTAGAGCAAGGTACTTTGCCCGAAGATCCATACAATGAAATTTCTTTTCTCGCTTCTCTTTTTTGCTTTTTTCTCAGTTCGGATTTTTGCAGGCGACCCGTCGATCTGGTCGGTCAGTTCGCAAGCAGATGTACTTAAAGGCGATGCCCGTAGCGTTTCTATCGACAGCAGCGGGGCCCTAACGCTTGCTCCGAAAGTTTCAGAAGTTTTCAATACAGAGCAGTCCTTCATCTGGTCAAGTGCCGTCGACGCCGCCGGGAATGTCTTTCTCGGCACCGGCGGTGAAGGCAAGGTCTTTCGCGTCACACCTTCTGGAGCCGGCTCGCTGTTTTCAGATCTGCCCGAGTTGAACGTAACGGCGCTTGCCGTCGGCCGGAGCGGCGAGATATTCGCGGCAACCTCGCCAGATGGAAAGGTTTACCGGATAGATGCTTCGGGCAATGCAACCGCCTATTTCGACCCAAAGGTAAAGTATATTTGGTCGCTGGCCGTTATGGGTGATGGCAGTTTGGCTGTCGGGACGGGCGAGGGTGGCAAGATCTTTCGAGTAAGAACGGCCAATGCAGCCCCTGAGTCGTCGATATTCTTTGATTCCAGCGATTCACACATTATCAGTCTCGCGGTCGATGGGGCCGGGAACCTTTATGCCGGGACCGATTCAAACGGTCTTGTCCTTAAATTCTCGGCGGACGGGCGGCCATTTGCATTATTGGATTCCCCATTGCGTGAGATACACGAGATCGCGATCGGGCGTGACGGCTCAGCCTATGTTCTGGCCTTAAGCGAATCGGCCTCCGCGGCTGCGCCGGCACCAAGCCCGACACCAGCATCTGAATCGCGCACGGTCTCAGTAGCTGGTCCGGCACCTGCGGCGCCTGAGCAGCCGCAAAAGAGCCGACACGACGTTACTGGAGCCAAGTCCGCCGTTTACCGCATCCTTCCGGATGGCGGGGTTGATGTTTTGTGGTCGTCGTCCAGCGTGACTGGATTTTCGATATTTGCTCAAAAGTCCGGCGGCGGAGCTTTGCTTGGCACATCGGAAAAGGGGCGGATCTATAATATTTCGAACGACGGACGAGAATCGCTTGTAATGCAGACCGACGCAAGCCAGATCTCAACAATGTTCAGCCGGGGTGCGGATATATTTGCTACGACCAGCAATCAGGGCCGACTGCTGAAGATCGGTCCCGAAATGGTGGCCGAAGGCACTTATGAATCCGCAGTTCTTGATGCCAAGAGCGTTGCCTCGTGGGGCCGGATATGGTGGCAAGCATCAGGTAGTGTCCAGATCCAGACCCGCAGCGGAAATACGGAGAGCCCGTCTGAAACATGGAGCCCGTGGGCAATTGCTGCCAGCGCCCCGGGAGCATCCGGCGCCAAGGTCACAAGCCCCAATGCCCGTTACTTACAGTGGCGGGCCGTGCTGAGATCATCGTCCGTCCCCGCAGCTTTGAACGAAGTCAGCCTTGCTTTTCTGCCGCGAAACATAGCACCGGAGGTACTCTCGATACAATTTCTTCCAACGAATGTAGGCCTTGTCGCAAATCCTCCGGTCCAGATAGATCCGAACATAGAACTTTCAGGACTCGACCCTCGGGTCTTCGGTATCCCGAACCAGCCCATTCCTCCTCGCCGCGTTTACCAGCGTGCCGCGCGCTCGTTCGTGTGGACGGCCGAAGACCGCAACGGCGATAAACTTGTCTTCGACGTGCAGATAAAGGAAGCTCGCGACTCGTCGTATAAGACCTTGCGTGAGAACATCACAGAGTCATTTTTTACGTTGGATGGACAGTCGCTGCCGGATGGCCGATATACTCTTAAGGTCGTTGCGAAGGATTCGCCGGAAAACCCATCAGGGGTGTATCTCACGGGCGAAAAGATCAGCGAGCCCTTTGATATCGATAATACTCAGCCGACCGTCACGGCAGGGCAGCCGCAAATTTCTGGCAACAGCGCACTTATCGTTTTCACAGCTAATGACAGGTCCAGCTATCTCGCGAGGGCAGAGTTCAGCGTCAACGGCGGCCCTTGGCAATCGGTGTTCGCTGAAGATGGAATTTCCGATTCTTCGGATGAACGGTATGTCGTGGTGATCCAGTTTAAGCCCGGTATCGAACACATTGTTACGCTTCGGGTATTTGACGCGAGTGGAAATGCGGGAAGCGCCCGGGCGGTGGTTAAACAGTGAATCGGCCGCGAGCGTCTGCCGCATTCCTGAAACTCGGATCCCAGATAATATTTAGATTGCAAAATGTCGCTTAACGGCAAAAGTATAGCGGTCATTACGGGTGCCGCATCAGGTATCGGTCGGGCCCTGGCATTTCGATTTGTACAGGAAGGAATCGCCGGCGTCGCTCTTTCGGACTGGAACGAAGAAGGCTTGCGTGAAACCGCAGCCCGCATCGAAGGCAAGGGAGTGCCGGTCTCTGCCCACGTTATCGATGTGAGCAAGCTGGATCAGATGCAGCGGTTCGCCGACGAGGTCGTTGAACGCCACGGCCGTGTCACCCATCTGGTCAACAATGCAGGCGTCGGACTATTCGGAACATTCGAACTGGTCTCGGTTGCTGACATCGAATGGCTGATGGGTGTGAATTTCTGGGGCGTGGTTTTCGGCTGTAAAGTTTTTCTTCCCACATTGCTCGAGCAGGACGAGGCCCACATCATCAATGTCTCGAGCGTTTTCGGCTTTATTGCACCCGAGGAGCAAACGGCCTATTGTGCTTCAAAGTTTGCCGTTCGCGGATTTACGGAAAGCCTTAGGCATGAGTACAAGGGCACCGGCCTTTTCGTTTCGTGCGTGCATCCCGGCGGGATACTGACTGACATTGCCCGCAATTCAAAGCTAGGCGAGAACACACCAGAAGAATGGAAACAGCAGGGTGCGAAGTTTTTCGATCGCGTCGCTCGCACCACCCCAGAAACCGCCGCCGAAACTATTATAGAAGGTATTAAGAAAAAAGACCCCAGGATCTTGATCGGCAGCGATGCAAAACAGATCAGCCTGATCTCACGCTTGTTTCCTGTTAGATATCTTTCTGTGATCGAAAGGCTTGCGGGCCACAAAATGAGCTTGAGAAAAAAGTAAACTACCTCTTTGGCAGCGTCATTGTCTCGCCTTCGGCACTGACTTCCAGGTGGCGGGTCGTATTGTCCGTAACGCTGTGGGGAACCAGATCTCCGGTCTTGTAACGGGATTCGGGAACAACGAATTCTGTTTGAGGCGAAGAGAGCGATGGCTGATAGGAAGTCTTACCGATCATATCTGATGAGCTTTCGGTGAAAGAATTCGCATTCTGCGACGCAAACATCTTTTGGGACCTCATAATGTCCAAGACTCCCTTGGCAAAACCGAAAAATGCCGGGAACAGAAGCGCCCACCACCAAGACTTCCCGTTCGCGACTCCGGTGAATAAAAGCGCCATAGACACAACCAGGAATCCGACGCCGGTGATCACGCCTTTGATACCGTCTCCATAGACCTCGCTTGGATCTTTTCTTCTTCGGGATTCGCTGACAGAGCACGAGCCGTCAAGCCCCAGATCACCCAGCAAAGTAAGGCGGTCGCCGCTCATTGCCGCATTTACGGTGGCCAGATCCGTCCCGCAGGTTCTGCAAAACTTACCGTCGTCAGGATTTTTGGTTCCGCACTTTGGACAAAACATAACTCTATTCCCTATTCCCGTTTCAATCCACGTTGTCGCCTGGCTTCAAACAATATAACGCCCGCCGCGACCGATACGTTCAATGAATTTATTCTTCCATACATCGGGATATTCACCAACTCATCACAGTTTTCGGCAACCAGCCGATGCAGCCCGCTGCCTTCCGACCCCAGAACGAGCGCGGTCGGCTGTGTCCAGTCCCATGCCGTGTAATCAAGCTTGCCTTCGTCACTTGCACCGACAACCCAAATATTTCGCTTCTTTAGGTCTTCGATCAACCGGTTCAAGTTGGTCACTTTCGCAACTTTAATGTGCTCCGTCGCGCCGGCGGCCGACTTCGCGACCGTGTCCGTGAGTCCAACTGCACGGCGCTCGGGAATGATCACCCCGTCCACGCCTGCACACTCCGCCGTTCGCAGGATCGCCCCGAAATTTCTGGGGTCCTCGACACTGTCGAGAACAACGATCAGATCTCGTCCCGTTGTGCAAAAGATCTCCTCGAGTTGGGCATACTCCGCAGCAGCCGTCAACGCAGCAATTCCTTGATGGTTCGCGGCCGATCCGGTAAACGACTCGAGCCGTTCCTTTGAGACTCGCTCCGTCAAAATCCCGTTCTCCCTGGCGAGAGAATAAACCTCGTCGAAACGGGTGCCTCGGATGTTATCCAAGACAATGATCTTTTCGATCCTGCGAGGGTTTGCCCTTAATACCTCAAGTACCGGCAGATGGCCGTAAACCAGGTTCTTTCCGCCAGATGCCATCTCAAGTCTATCGGGCGATCTGTACCTACCTTGCTTCTTAATGTCTATTTTCGAGGAAGGATAACCAGGTCTTTGCGGCCCTTTTCTCTTTGCGCCGTATCTCATACAGCTATCCTCTGAAGGCGTGAGAATCTTTGAAACTGATCAAAATTGCTCGATCGCAGAGAGCGGCCAAAACCCGACCTCCAGACCCCGATCCGCTTCACGCCCTCAAAGTCAATTCGTTCTTCAAGCGGCCAAACCTCCGACAGCGGCCCGACGATCTCTCGATAATCCTCGCTAACCCTCGCCTCCGGAAAGTATTCGTTTAACCGGTTTCTCAAACGGCTCAAGTTCTCCTGCGCGGTGTAAGCCTTTTCATCACCCAATCCCGAAAAATCAAAGCCGCGGGTCATAATTCGCCATCCACGTTCCTGGTCGTCGGTATACAGATCTACTACTTCGTCATCTGACGACGTAGTACACTCGTCCAATATCTTTTCGGATCTCCCTTTTCTCTTAGAAACAAGATCGGTTCGATTCTCGAACAAGGTGCCGGCAACCATAAGCACCACCTCGCCCCGCCTGAATTCACGTCTCTCGCCGGTATTGAATTCCGTTACCGTAACACGGTCATTGTCGAATTCAAGCTTTCGCAATCTGACATTTGGCTTTCCCATCTTCAGCCGAATGTCGCTGATCACCCCAAGATCCGAGCCAAGGGACTTCATGTGTTCAATAGCGGTCTTCGCATCGGACTCCGATTCAAGACGTGCAATAGGGACTACAGAATTCGAGACGAAAAGAGCCTTCGCGGCCTCGGTTCTGAGGCTGAATAGGCTCGCGATCGCTGCTCCCGCCTGCGCGTCCTGCGGTGCACGAATTATTACATTGTGGCCGTTTTCCCAGTTTTCGAGACGCCGAAGGTTTATCGAAATGCTGTCTGAGCTTGAAAATGCACTGGTAAGCACCGCGCCGCAATATAGGCACGACGCCCGGCCGGGAGCATTCGCTCGTTCGCAAGAATTGCAGACTACAAGTTCCTCTGCACTATGCCCGATCTCCTCTGATCGGATAGCAATTCCGCCAAGCATGTTCTTCCTGTCTGCGTCTGTCGTTGTTTTAGCCATAGAGCAACACAAAAAGGAAGTTTAGCACGACTTTTTCGGAATTTGCTTGACCATAACAGCACGGCAAGGCAAACTGAAGTCGGGCGATTCTTGAGGATCGGTTCGATTAAGCACCTAGTTCAGAGTATTTTGATTTGGCGATTTGAGAATACGAATTCTATCTTTAACGCGGCCTTTGCGGCAGCGTAACCTATTTGCGGTATCAAAAGGTGATTTGCTCTCTCCATTTTCCATCACGCTAGCGGCCGAACCTCGATAAAGCCTCAGATCATTAACGACGAGGTTTTGACAATGCAGTTCGAGACTAGTACCAGCTCCTCGTGGAAATTTGGCCACCGGGGCCGCGTAGCTGTCTTTATTGACGGTAATAACCTGTTTCACGCGGCGAGGTTCCACAATATTGATATCGATTACAACCGGCTTCTACGGATCCTGTTAGGCGACGGACGTCTCTTGCGGGCATTCTTTTACACCGGGGTCGATGCAGGCGCCGAGCGGCAGCAGGGTTTCCTGCTCTGGATGCGTCGAAACGGCTTTCGTGTGATCCAGAAAGAGCTGAAGACGTTTTATGATGGAACACGCAAAGCGAACCTTGACGTTGAGATTGCCGTAGATATGCTCAGCCTTGCGGGGCGTTACGATACGGCGGTTCTTGTTTCAGGCGATGAGGATTTTGTTTATGCGATAAATGCCGTCGCCTATAAGGGCTGCCGTGTAGAGGTCGCCGGATTTCGTTCGAATACTGCGCCGCGGTTGATCGACGTGGCGGACTTCTTTATAGATCTTGGTGAGATCGCTGAACTCATTCGCAAGGATACGTCGCAATCGGGAGATTATGATATTCCATCATTTGCTCCTCCTGATGAGATGCACATTTCCGGCAGCGGCCTTCGGCCCAATGGCCGTGAAAACCTACATTTGAAACATCCGTCCCAGGCGCGATCTGCGGCGGAAGCCGAAGAACGGCCAGACGGTATCAAGATCAAAGGCGAACGATGAAACTGTTTACGATCGATGAGGCGAATGCCCTCCTGCCAATGGTCAAGGGACTTCTGCTTTTGATCCGGAAGCACTATTCCGTGATCGAATCGTTCAAGCCTTCTCTGCCCGCTGCGGCCAAGGCATCCTTATCCGGAGGAGGATTGCCCGGCGGTTCCAGTTATGTAAAGGCCCTGCTCGATGCGGGGCGTCTGGTTTCCGAGATCAGCGATCTAGGTGTGCAACTAAAGGACCATTCCACGGGACTGGTAGATTTTCCGTCGATGCGCGACGGCCGCATCGTATTCTTATGCTGGAAACTTGGTGAGCCGGACAGGATAGAATGGTGGCATGAGATCGAGGCAGGATTCGTTGGAAGGCAGCCTATTTGAAATTTCCCGGCAGATCGAAACGTTCAGAACTTTTTCACAGGCTTTCCCACAATAACGGTTGAGTGGTATTAGAAGCTAAGCCACAACATTTTCTGCGCTTTACTGTTGACGACTTAAAGTTAAGTCTGATAATATTTTGGCAATTCGTCCCAAGGACTCGCTAATTACCACTCAATCTATCCACTTGAAAAGCTTATGAAGTGCAGTGTTTGTCAACGCGAGATCGCGCCGGATTGGTCGATGTGCATCCGCTGCGGAGCAATGAAGAACGATTCAGTTCGCGAGGAATTAGAGTCCAGCCTGATGCCTATATCGGGGCCGCTAAGGCCGAGAACTGACGAACTGATCGCCCCGATCTCACCACCGCAGCCTGCGGAGGTTGAGATGGCGGAGCGACCACGACTACAAAGATCTCAGCGTTCGCGAACTGACGGTTTGGCAGCGAAAAAAACGGATCCAACCCTTGCTGAGTTCCGTAACATCGGCACACAAATACCTGAATGGAGGCTGCAGCTCCAAAATTCTGTGCGGCAGAGGATCCTTCGCGAAGAGGTCCCGTCTGGCGATGCCCCGGCTGCCATGGAAAAGCCGATGTCACCGGTTCTCAGGCCGAGTGCGGTTTCGTCGGGAGCGGCAGCCTCCGTCGCCTTTGAGACCGAGCCTGGATCGAAGCTGTCGAGCGCTCTAAAGCGGATCGAAGAATCTAGACGCGCCTATCTACCGACCGAGAAAGCTCGCGAAGGCATCCGCGTAGCGCGAGATGCGAGCCGGCGATTCCCTTTTGACGTAGTCCACAAAAAGAAGGAGATACCTAACTGTGACCTGGGATCCCAGGGACCGGGCATTGCCCCTCGGCCAAAGCTGGTCTCTTCCTTCAAGATCGAGAAACGAAAATACGATACGAACAAGCTTGTCCCTATCCCGGAGGCCGAGCAGATGGCCGCAGCCTCGGTTGTAATAGCAGACAATGAAAGTGTTCAAAAGCCGCTGAGAGAAAATTGGTCCGAAAAGCTGGAAATAAAAGACTTTGCGAATGAGCCCGAGCCGCAGCGGACGGTTGAGGCTGAACATTTCCTGCAGCCTGAAGTAGTGGATCAAGCAGAAGCGGAAGAGATCGAAGACCTGGCGCCCATTTCAATGCGCTTTAACGCAGGCCTTTTCGATGCAATAGCAGGCTCGTTCGTTACCGGGATCGTCGTTTCACCGTTCTTCGCATTTTCAGAGAATTGGTTCTCGCTACCCGGCGTCCTTCTTTTCGTCGTCGCGTTCGCAATAGTGATGTTCCTCTATTTGACTGCGTCGATAGCTTACTTTGGTCAGACGCTGGGAATGAGGATATTCTCCCTCGAACTTATTGATGTGGAAGCCAGCGAATACCCGTCGTTACATCAGGCCGCCGTCAGTTCGTCGGTCTATCTCCTATCACTTGCGTTTGGCGGATTGGGCTTTCTACCTCTCTTGTTCAACGAGGAAAGGAGAGCCGCACACGATCTCGCTTCAGGCACGATACTCGTCCGCGACATCTGAGCATTTTTCCAAGTTCTGGCAATGACCCGATGCCGCGTTTGGTTCGGCCCCGGGTCTTTTCAAATTGTTGGAACTTGATCGAAACTGTGAACCTGCAAACACTATCGCAAATCGCCGATGAGCTTATGGGAACGGTCGTCGGCAGCCTGGTTGGCAGGGTGTTCCAGTTGTCACCGAATCGCATCGTTATAGAATTCACCGGCGAATTCACGCGTTTCCTGCTCGCAGACATTGCACTCGGCCGACAGGCAGTTTACATTGCTGGCCTCCGCTTGCGAGACCTGAAGAGAGCTGCCCTGCATCCCGCGCCTTTTACCCAGCACCTTTTAAAGCATCTTTCCGGCCTTTCCCTCGTCGAAGCGTATAGGATGCCGGACGATAGGGTGTTGAAGCTCGCCTTTACCAGTGGCCGACATAGTAAGGATCGGCCGACCCATGTACTCGCCATTCAGTTGACCGGCCGTTCGTCGAACTTGTTCCTGCTGGATGAAAACCAAATGATCCTTTCAAGGCAAAGAGAGACCCACGGTCAAGGCCAAGAACTCGGTGATATTTTCTCGCCTCCATCGCTTCCCGACGGCATATCCGGGCGAAGTGTCGCGCCTATTGATCGCCTGGTTGCCGATTCCCCGTCTTCGCCGTCGGAAATTATCGGCAGGTATCTTTCCGGGATCGACGCTGATGAGGCATTTCAGGCGATCGCTCGAGAGGCCATGTCTAAACTTCGCAACGATCGAAAGAAAACGCACAAGCGAATTACGAATCTGAGGAAGGACCTTAGCAGCCACGGCGATGCCGAAACCCTCAAACGAAATGCCGACCTGCTCCTGGCTAACCTTTACACTGCAAAGATCGTAGGAACGAAAGCCTTTGTTGTCGATCATTTCGATCCCGCCATGGCCGAGGTCGAGGTTGAGATCGACGAGGGAGAAAGCCTTCATAGAGCCGCCGAGCGATACTACAAGCGGTCTGCAAAAGCCCGCAGATCCTTGATCGCGATCACTGAAAGAATCAAGTTTCTCGAGACCGAACTAGAATCTCTTGACCTTAAGATCGGCGAAGCGGAGAAAGCGATCATCGATCGGGACGAAGAAACCCTCGCGACGTACCTTGGCAGACCTGTGAGGCCGCATTCTAACCGTGCCGGACAAAAGAGCGATCCGATCAGCACGATCGCAAGGCGTTTTTTTTCTTCAGATGGCTTTGAGATACATGTAGGCAAACGAGCAAGAGATAACGACGCTCTGACCTTCAAATTGGCACGTTCACTTGATCTTTGGCTCCACGCAGCGGATTATCCCGGTTCTCACGTGATCGTTAGGAACCCCAACCGGGTCGAGATACCAGAACGAACGTTGATCGAGGCCGCTAAGCTTGCCGCTTTTTATAGCCAAGCCGCTTCACAACCGAAAGCTGCGGTTCGATACACTGAGAGAAAGTTTGTGAGCAAGCCGAAAGGGTCAGCAGCTGGGCTGGTGAGAATATCTAAGTTCAAGACCATTCTGGTAGAACCCGAAAAACCGGATCTCGATGTAAATCGACCTGGCTAACGGACCAAAGGATGGTCCGTCTTTCTCCGGCCTCACTATTTTCGGCCTTCTTTCGGCTTCAAATTGGCTTTCGACTTATTGTTTTCAGGCTGCTTTGCTTCCGGTTCTTCGGGCGCCGGATCAGATGGAGTTTCGACGGCAGGCGCTTCATTGACAACTCTCGCGACAACCTCTTCCATCTTCGCGATGTCCGCCGGATTTGCTCCGCGAAACACCCCGCGAAGCCTTCCGTCCCTATCCACCAAAAAGCTTTGCGGAATGCCCGGGAACTTGCTTATCTTGAGAAGCGATGATTGAAGACTCGTGTCCGCGTAGGCCATTGGGTAGTTGACCTTCAGCTCAGAGGAAAACTCTTCGATCACCTGTGCCGGTTCTTCATCGGTGTTCAAGCCGATAACCTCAAAGCCCTTCGGCCCCAAACTCTCTTGCAGCCGGACGAGCGCCGGGATCTCGAACCTGCACGGCCCGCACCACGTTGCCCATAGGTTCAGCAGCAGCACCTTTCCCTGCCGATCGTTCAGTGTGTAGGTTGAACCGTCCAGCGCCCTTATCTCGGCGGACGATACGGCGGTGGCGATCTTTGGATACTCAGAACCTTTAGCGGGTGAACGTTCGCTGACCGGTGCTTCATTCGCGGGCGGCAGATCGTCAACCGGCCCTTTCTGGGAGTTTGCAGTATTCGTACATCCTTGCGATGTGAATATGCAGGACGCGGCCAGCGTTATCAGCATAAAATTCCGAATGAACCTACCCATAAACATCATGTCAGTCTCTAAGCCGCAAAACGATAAGCGTAGCGGTTATCCCAAGAACAAACATTAGCATCAAGACTGCCTGATTTAAAACATCATTCATCCACGGATGCCGAAATTTAATATACGGACTCAGGTCCTCCGGGACCTTGTTGATCGAGATCGATGAAACGTCATCAGCGGGCGACGCGTTCGACGGCGTCTCTTCATAACGGCCGGCGCTGGACCGCCGATACTTTTCGAAATCCTCCTTTGCCTTTGCGACGATCTTCTCATTTTCGCTCTCGATGAACTTGTATAGCCCCATGCCTTTTGTCTTGCCTCTCGGATTAGCCCCTACCGGTTCCAGCGTATCGAGCGTCGAGAATCTTTTCATCGTATCGAAGGCCCAAGCAGCCGGCATTGTCAGCGTTAGTGCTCTATTGACAATTCCCTCCGGCACGCCGACAATTCCCGAAAAGAGTATCTGAGGAATAAGTATTAGCGGAACCAAACTCGTTGCCATCTCTGATGTCCGTACCGTCGCCGACACGAATAGTCCGATCGAGATGCCGACCGCTGCCGCCAAGATCATTGCCCAGAACTGTGGAATGCCGGCGAGTTCCCCCGGCATCGCAAATACCCCGACAAGGTCAAGAAACTTTAACGGTACAAATAGCAAAAAGCACTGGACCAGAACAATGAGGCCCAGCACCAGGACCTTTGATCCGAGGTATGGAATCAGCCCCAGGTTGACCATCCTTTCGCGGCGAAAAACGGCTGCCTCGCGAATCATCTCTCGGGCTGAGACCGACGTGCCGAACCAGATCGCCACAAGAGCCAGCACAAAATAGACAAAGTCTCGGGGCTCTTCCCTGCCAACCACCAAAAAGGTCATCAAAGCGATCACCGGAGCCTGTGCGATCAAGATGAACAGCGTAAGTTTGTCTTTCAGAAGTACTTCAAAATATCGCCGCGACAGCGTCATCCATTGAAACAGCGAGCCAACAATCCCGAGACGCCGCTTCTTGCCGCGTCCCGCTTCTCCGCCTTGAGCCAGCTCTCCTATCGGCCTCTCGACGTTGTCCTTGTACTGAGCGGTTGAACGAAACTTGTCCTTCAGTTTCTGCGCGGTCTGAATTCGCGTCGCCGGCGCGTCGGTCCGCTCTCGCTCGTCGAGTGCGTTCTCAAGCCTAGCGTAAAGCTCGCGAAAGTCTCTCACTTTGAAATAACTCAAAGCCTCTGATGGAGTGCCGTAAAAAACCAGTTTTCCCTCCATCAATAGAACGATCTTGTCAAAGAGGCCGACGTTATCCATCGCATGCGTCGTGAGAACGACCGTTCGGCCCGAATCCGCGATCTGCCTGAACAGCCGCATCACTCGTTCCTCGGCCGCAGGATCTAGGCCGGATGTTGGCTCATCAAGAAAAATTACCGATGGCTTCGTAATCAGCTCGACCGCTATCGAAACGCGTTTTCGCTGCCCGCCGGAAAGGTCCTTCACCGCCACGTCCCGCCGTTCCGTTAGGCCGGTTACATCCATCACTTCCTCAACGATCTGCCTGATCTCTGCCGAAGTTGCGTCGGTTGATAGCCTGAGCCGGCCAATGTAGTACAGGGTTCGAAAAACACTCAGTTCCTTGTGAATGATGTCTTCCTGCGGTACATAGCCTATAGACTGTTTGAGTGAATCAAGATGCCTGTAAAGGTCAAGCTTGTTAATAAGTACCCGACCAGAGCCGGGTGGCGTCATCCCGTTCATCGCTTCCATCAAAAGCGATTTTCCGGCTCCAGATGGCCCCAAAAGCCCAACGAATTCGTTCGGCCTGATAGACAGGCTGATGGAATCGAGGAGCGCGATCTGACCGCCGCTTTTGCGGTCCCGGGCAGAACGACCAAGCTCTATTACATCGATCCGAGTTCGTGCTCTTATGTCAAAGACGTTGATATTCCCGTACCCGTCTGTCACCATCAGAAAGGCGCCGATCTGGACGGAATCCTGGGTGCCGATCCTCCGTTTCGTTACCCTTTCACCGTTGACAAAAACTCCGTTAGTGGAACCTACGTCCTCAACGAGCACCTCGCTTCCTGAGAGGACAAATCGTGCGTGGCGTTTTGATATCTGAAGACCGTCAAGCCTTATGTCGTTTTTTTCCCCGCGTCCGACCGTCAGCAGCGAGCGGCTGCCGAATGAAACTGTCATCAGATGCTGCGGCTGTGCCGAAAGGTTCGATGGCGCGATCTTTTCCGCCTTTTCCCTTTCGATAACGATCGTCCGTGTGCCCGGGAGGCTTTTCATCGCATCACCCGAACGAACAGGAGTTTCATCTGCCCGTTCGGCTAAATTCGACGGGGCTCGCATGGGCCCGGCTGGGCATTCAAAACTAAGCCGCGGCCCGCCCATTCCCAACGTAATCTCGTCACCATCGAAAAGCGGTGCGGCCGCCGTGATCCTTTGCCCATTAACGAGGGTGCCATTAAAACTCTTGTTGTCCTCGATCGAATACTGGCCTTCTGTAAAGAAGATAGTGGCGTGTTTTCGCGAAACGCTGGCTGCATTCACGTCAATCAAAACCTGGCAGGCTGGGTCGCGTCCCAGCAGCGTGCCTTTCGGATCAATGGCCACTTTTTTCCGATCGGGTTCGTCTAAGAACGTCAGACCGGCGGAAGGCGCTTTCGGTGGGGTCACGGCTGCAGCAGGGGAGCCCATCTCCCACGAGGGTGCCTGAACCGGTGGCGGAGTTTTTTGCGAGCTGACATTAGTTCCCTTGGACTCGACTGGACTCGGCCGCTTCGGAAGATCTGAGGATGCAGGCACTGCCTCTTGCGAAGAAGCTTCGAGCCAAATAACTACTACCGTAGGGCCATCGGTGCCGAATTGTATCTTGCTTCCGACAGCTATCGCCGTTGGGCCTTCAATTCTTTGGCCGTTTACAAATACACCATAGCTCGAACCTAGATCCTTGACGGACCAGCGGCCGTTCTCACACCTGAATTCTGCATGACGCCTGGACACCATCGGGTGCCGTTCGCCTTCGAAATGCACATCGCAGGTTCCGGCCTCTCGTCCCACAAGAACGATCGACTTATCGAACGATAATTCCGGCCCGGCGTGGGCGGGATCGATGTTCGCGAGAATAAGATTCATCTGAAGCCAACCATTCAAAGGCGTGACCGCGCCTAAGAAATAAAAAAAGCGTAGATCCGTCCCCTACGCTTCTTCGAACTAAAGATCAGGCCTGATCACTTTGACCGCACCAACCTGAAGCCAACCGTCTTCTCTTTCTGATCAGCAGCAACGTCAACCCTGAACGCGGCATTTATCTTAAGCTTGACCGCATCTTCATGGGCCGAACCCCCTCGAAGCACCACCCGCCTGCCTGGTTTTTTCTGCACATCCACCGCATTATTCCCGGGATAAGGGACCAGTTCCGAACTGGTCAATTCCCAAACGTTCCCCATCAGATCAAGAACGCCGAGCTGGCTCGCACCCTGCGGCTTTGACCCAACTTCGACCGGTTCCGAACCTACCACAGCCATCACGGCTGCGTCCGCTTTCCAGTCATTGCCCCAGGGATAGAGGGTCGAGCGCGAACCGTTCCTGGCCGCATATTCCCACTCCTGCTCGGTAGGCAGCCGATAGGTCAAGCTATCGCGAGTGGATCGCCACTTAGCAAAGGCCTCGGCATCCGTTAAAGATACGAAACGAACCGGCTTCTTCTCCGTCCCCGGAAGAGGTGCATTATTGACCCAGTGGCTGGGCGGAGGGTGGTTGGTCGCCCGAACAAACTCAAGATACTCAGCGTCAGTTACCTCGGTCTTGTCGATAAAGAAGGTTTGGACCTCCACCTCGTGGACCGGCCCCGTCATCGAATTGGCGTCGCCGAAACCCATTTGAAATGTCCCGCCGGGAATCTCGACCATCTCCGCCCTGGTCGGGGGAATCGGTGTTTGCAAAGCGGGTGTGGGCGTGGGCGTGGCGTCTTTCGGATCGCCGCCGCCAAACAAACCCGCCATGTAGGCGCCGCCTAGCCCTATCCCGCCAAGGAACAAGAAGGAAATTAGGGCTATCGCCCCTATAAGCAGAGGCGAAAGAAACCCGCGCCGCTGTGGCGGCATGGAATTGACCGCCACACCCTGTTCACCCGTGTCCCAAACCTGCACGACCGTCTCTTGGAATTCGCCCTGGGATCCTTGGGTTATCGAATGCTTTGGAGGCGTACTTTGCTGCGCGGCATTGAAGGCAACTGTCGGAGCCGGCACCGACCGGTCTGTCGAATCCGGACGAAGTTCCGCAACGACCTTCTTAGAACTTTCGTCGCAATTAAGCTCGCTTTGCCAATCTTCGAATCCGTCGTGGCTGACCCTTAACTTGTGTGGCCCGAATTGAATACCGCTGAGCGTTATCCATCCGTCATCCCTGCTTTCGCCGACCGCGACATTATCCAAAAATACCTTTGACCGCGGCGGGGATGTGAAAATGTTCAGAGATGAGGTTTCGGCCGATGCTCCCGTTGTGTGGATTCCTATCGGCACCGGCTCTATCGCAGAACGCAGTTCAGCGATCATGTGCTCGACCGTAGGCGTCCTCTTCTCTTTTTCCTTTTGAAGCGTGTGCCGAACTGCTTGTTCGAGTTCGATCGAAAGCGGCACTTTCAATTCCGCAAAGGTCGGCGGCGGGTCGGAGATGTGCTTTTTCATTATTGCCGGGATGGACGAACCCTTGAAGGGAACATCACCGGTCAGCATTTGAAAGAGCATTACACCGAGGCTATATATATCAGAACGTGAATCGGGTTCGTCATCTGCCCACTGCTCTGGTGCCATGTAGTATGGCGAGCCCATCAAACCAGTGGTTTGTGCCTGTATGAACGATCCCAGCAGTTCGCCTGATTTGATCTTTGCAAGTCCGAAATCTAGTATCTTAACTGCCTGAGACAAGTTAGGCTTATCGTGGCAGATCATTATGTTCAGCGGCTTCAGATCACGATGGACTATGCCCTGGTGATGGGCGGCTCCCACGCCGGCGCATATCGCAGACATCAATTCGAGGGCCTTTTCCGGTGGAAGAACCTTTTCGCGAGTGAGTAAGTCATGCAACGACTCGCCATCGACATACTCCATTACCAGGAACGGGATCGACCCATGGATCACGCCGTAGTCAGTAACACCAACCACGTTCTGATGCCGGATCGCAGCGGCGGCAAGTGCTTCCTGTCTGAAACGCGTGACAAGCTGCGGATCGTTGCCTACAAGGTCCGGGAGAATGATCTTGATCGCGAGCTGCGTTTTGAGAAACGCATGTCGGGCCTTGTAAACCACTCCCATACCGCCCTGTCCGAGCCGTGATTCCAGGTGATACTTGCCTTCCAGCACCGGCTCTCCAGCCAGCGTGTGCATGGTAGGCATCCCGTCCTTCGGACAGGTGACCACATCATCGGTGTAGCAGTTTTTACAGAGCTGGCATTCCTTCATCTGGAATCGAGGTGGTCAAAACGTGTGTAGTCAGGTCCCGGTCGGTCGCACTCCTGAATTGCATATTTTCAACTAACAGAAATACGACCAACTAATTCTATGTGTTTTGCATTTCTCAAGCAAGGAAATCCGGGGCCGTGCAGCCAATGCACCGCGCGTCTACTTCCTACTCCGCGCGACCCAATGAAATAGGCTTGCCCTGTTTTTCGGATATCCATATAATCTTCGCCGCAGGTTTCCATTATAGATCTGCGGGACCTTTGGCTCCGAAAAAAACTGCACGATCAGGAGGAACGTCATGAGATCTATCGGCTTTGGATTTCTTTTCTGCCTAGTTCTGACTTGGGCATTACTGTCAACAGCGGATGTCGGCTCTGCCCAGCCGCGATCCGCGGGGCCGGGAAAATACCGCCTTATCTCGTATGCTTGGGGGCCGAGCTCATACGGCATGACTCGCTACAACGTATCGACGGGCGAGGCCGCATTCGCGAACTCGGGGACTTTTCAAAAGTACACGGAAGTCGGGCCGATACCTAACGGCGATTACGAGGTTCAGGTCCGGGTCCTAAACAATCAATCCAATGTTACGCTCAGGATCGAAACGAATTCTGGCCGCGTATGGTACGTTAGCGGCAACAATACTTGGGTTGAGATGAAGAACCCGGCGCCTCCGGTCCAAACAACGCCCTAACATACTCTCCGTGCCCGATCTTAGCCCCACGGGGCAGAACGCCGTTCCCAACTGGGGCCTGCCGAGGGGACCCGGTAAGCAGGTCCGATCCTAGGTTGAATGAGCGGCGGCACGGTCACTTGGCAACGATGCTCACTAACCGCTTCGGCACTATCACGATCTTCGCGATCTCCTTGCCGGCCGTGTACTCCTGCACCTTCTCATGCCGCGTTGCCAGATCACGCAGTTCATCGTCACCTATGTCCGGCGAAACCAACAGCTTTGCCCGCAGTTTGCCGTTGACCTGGACAGGTATTTCAACCTCGTCCGCCCTGGCCAGCTCGGCGTCATATTCGGGGAAACGCGCTTCGTTTGCAATGAGCCCGTCGTCATTGCCGGTAACGATCGAATAGATCTCTTCGGCGATGTGCGGCGCGAACGGCGTCATCATAAGCGTAAGGCTTTCGATCGCCTCCCGCACAGCAAGAGTCTCTTCAGCGCTGGCTGATGACGGTTCTACCGGAAAATCGCCGATCGCGTTCGACAACTCCATCAGGGCCGCGACCGGAGTATTGAACTGAAGTGTTTCAAGACCTTCTTCTACCCGGCGGATCGTCTGATGCGTTTTACGCCTAAGGTTCCGGGCCGCCTGATTCCCCTGGTGGCCTAAGACAGGGGAGCCGACTTTTTGGGTGGGAGGGGCGATCGCAGCCGCCGGACCAATAACATCTTTCCACCTGTACACCTGCCGCCAAACCCTTTGCAGAAATCTGACCGCACCTTCGATCCCAGCCTCGTTCCAGACCAGTTCATTCTCGATCGGTGCAGCAAACATCACGAAGATCCGTGAAGCGTCCGCTCCATAGATCTCGACCATCTCATCCGGGTCCACGCCGTTACCCTTCGATTTCGACATTCGTTCTATCGAATATTTCAGCGGGGTGCCGTCCTTCCCCTTAGCGGAGATGACCTTCCCTTTCCCATCGCGCTCGACGAGCACATCATCCGGCATATGGTACTTTCGCTTTCCGGTCGAATCGTCGAAGAACGTTTCGCCAACCACCATTCCCTGGGTCAAAAGGCGCTTGAACGGCTCATTGAACTTCACCAGATCAAGATCTCGCATTACCTTTGTCCAAAATCGCGCATAGATCAGGTGCATTACCGCGTGATCGTCGCCGCCGATATACTGATCGACTGGTGTCCAATAGCTTGCAGCATCAGTTCCGACCGGCAATTCTGAGTTATGTGGATCGGTGTAACGAAAGTAATACCATGACGAATCAACAAAGGTATCCATTGTGTCCGTTTCCCGGCGCGCCTCGCCGCCGCAGGATGGACACTTCGTATTCACGAACTCTGGCACCTTTGTGAGAGGCGATTCGCCAGTTCCTGTGAAAGGTGCTGTTTCAGGTAATTCGACGGGCAGATCCTCGTATTTCTCCGGAACGGCTCCGCATTCATCGCAATAGACTATTGGGATCGGTGCTCCCCAGAACCGCTGTCTCGATACACCCCAGTCGCGTAATCGATAGGTTGTCGCTGCCTCCCCAAATCCGTGCTTCTCAGCAAATTCTGTCATCTCGGCCGTCGCCTGCTCGCTCGTCCTGCCGTTCCAATAGTCAGAATGTACCAACACCCCAGCCCCCGTGTATGGTTCGGCTAGGGCAAGCGCCTGCATCGTGTGATGTTCGTGAGCGAGGTGGGGCTCCGATATCACCTGACGGATCGGCAGCCCAAATTTTTTTGCGAAATCGAAATCGCGTTCGTCGTGCGCCGGCACGCTCATCACTGCACCGGTGCCGTATTCCATCATCACGTAATTTCCGACCCAAACAGGAAGCGGCTCATTGCTGAAAGGATTCACCACCTTCAGGCCGGTGTCGATCCCGTCCTTCTCGATCTCTTCGTCGCGGTCCCGAGGCTTCAGGCTTTCCGCGATCATTGCGTCGATCTTCTCCTTCACCTCATTCGAGAATTGATCTCTTCGTGATGATATGACCGGATGTTCCGGGGCCACGACCAAGGCGTTTGCTCCGTAGATCGTATCGATGCGCGTCGTAAAGACTCGAATGCTTTTCGGAGCATCAGTAAATTCTCCATCGAGCTTACCGGTGGGAAATGATATCTTGAAATCAACGTAGGCTCCGTTCGACCGCCCTATCCAGTCTCGCTGTCTCTTCAGCACGTTTTGCGGCCAGCCGGTGTCGATCTCTTTCATATCATCGAGTAGCTGGTCAGAATATTCAGTGGTCTTTAGGAACCATTGCTCAAGGTCTTTCTTGGTCACGGCATTACCGCATCGCCAACATAGGCCTCCGCTGGCCTGTTCGTTCGAAAGCGTCGCCTGGTCGTTCTCACACCAATTGACCTGGGTCATCCTTTTGTAAACTAGTCCCCGTTCATACATCTTCAAGAAGAACCATTGATCCCACTTGTAGTAATCAGGCCGGTGAGCAGCCATTTGACGCGACCAATCGTAGCTGACTCCGAGCCGTTCCAACTGACCGCGCATCTTTTCGATGTTCGCCTCGGTCCATTCGCGCGGATTAACACCGCGCTTTATCGCCGCGTCTTCGGCCGGCTGGCCAAAAGAATCCCAACCGATCGGGTGGAGTACATTGAAGCCTCGCAGCCTTTTGTACCACGCAAGCACGTCACCGGCCGTGTAATTTCGCACATGCCCCATATGAAGGTTGCCTGAGGGGTAGGGCAGCATCTCAAGCTGGTAAAACTTCGGCCTAGTGTCGTCAATTACCGCGACAAAAGCCCCCGATTCAGCCCACTTTTTTTGCCACTTTTGCTCGATCTTTTTCGCAAAATATTTTTCATCCATACACTTAACGGAAAGCTGTAATTCTATCGGAAAAAAGGGTGCCTATCCAACGCTCCGGCATATATGCGTTGGGCGTTGCCGAATAGATGATAACGAAGGTCCCTCCTGGTCCGTTGCGGCGGCCGGCTGTTTACGGGCGGTAATGAGCTGAGATCGCCGCGGTGTCCGGTATGGTCAGGTCGATCCTCGGATTTGAAAAGAAAATGAGCGAACGACACCCATTGGCTGATAGCTGAGCTCTAAGCCAAGGAATCGTTGCTTCGACACCGCGCTAACATCTATTCACGTTTTCGTGTTATACTGTTGAGTGCGTTCATAGTAGATGAAGTCACTTATTAGAGTATTGATGAAGACACAATTCTTAACGCAAGCGGCTGAACCTTGACGATCGCTTTGGCCGCTTGCCGAGAAAAGGAGGCAAGAAATGGTCAAAAGAACCCCCGCACCTATCGCTCGCAAGATCGGAAACCCGATATCAGATAACGCCTCCGACCGCAGATCTTCTAAAAACGCAATTGTCTCGATCGATGACGTGCTAGCATCACTCGCCAATGCGCACGAGAACCGTCGGGCCCGGCAAGTGTTTGAATGGGAGAGGGCCCAGCCGGCGTACGTTCGTCGAACGGTATGAGCGAACCGCACTCCGAGAATTGTTGCTTTTGTGGTCTTGGAAGATCGCTTAAGACAGTTGTTGTTAGTGGCATGCCCTTTTTCCTGGCAGCCTTTCTTTTCATACTTATTCTAAATCAGCAATATCATTCGCAAGGCATACCGAACGATTGGCCTCAAACCGCCGCTAGGCTGCAAACCCTGCTCTCCGGCGACGCCGACCAAAAACGCAGCGCACTGTTCGAGATTCGCAGCCTTCGATCACCTAATGCATCTCGGCTTGCCGTGCCCGCATTGAAAGACGCGGACGAGATCGTTCGTGCCGCGGCCGCTGCAGCCATTGTATTCGGCGATGGTGAGGAAGCAAAGGATATGCTTCTCCCGCTCTTGAACGACAAGAGGCCGTTCGTCCGTCGTGAAGCGGCGTTCGCCCTTGGAATGATCAGACACTCGGGGGCATCGGCCGCGCTCAGAAGATCGCTTTTGGTCGACCGCGATAAGGAAGTTCGAGCTTCGGCAGCAATGGCTCTCGGCGAGATAGCCGACGCCTCGGCACTCGAAGACCTTTTGAGTTTGCTCGCGAAACGCCCAAGGGAGGATGAAGAGTTCATCAGGCGTGCTGCAGCTCGCGCTGTCGGTCAGATATTCGAAATGCATCACACGGGACGTAGCGCCGCCGTCACGCCGCAGAACTTCCTACCCCCTAAATCTAAAGACACAGCAGCGTTCAGAAAAGCCCCGCCGCTCAGTAGCGATGTTTCCCGAACACTCGCGGTCCTTTCAGATATAGTTCGCAATTCGGGCGATGCTGACGATACTCGCCGCGAAGCCGCATTTGCTCTCGGGGCGCTTCGCCAGCCGCCCGCGGAGCCGGTTCTGCGCGGTTGTTTTAACAGTAAAGACCCATATCTTGCCGAAATATGCCGGGAAGGGCTTCTAAAGTTACAGGATCTGGAACAACGCGTGCATCCAACTGGAATACTACCCGCGGGCTTCTTTAGTGAATTCTTTGCCTTTGGGCCGTGATTTGTTCTAATTGAACAATGCAGACAGCGATCCGAAAAGAGTTCGACATTAGCGATCTGGCTGAGAGATATTCCTCGGTCAGGTCCTTCACCGGGAAACTCTGCGAACCTCTTGAAGTAGAAGATCACATCCCGCAGCCGGTTATTGACGTCTCACCGCCTAAGTGGAACATTGCCCATACGACATGGTTCTTCGAAGAGATGATCCTAAAGCGATGTTTGCCCGATTACAAGGTGTTCGATACTGCATTCTCTTTCTTGTTTAACAGCTATTACAACTCGATCGGAGACCGCACATTGCGCGACCAGCGCGGCCTTTCGCGCCCTACGGTAAAGCGCGTTTTCGAGTATCGAGCTTATGTGGACGAGCATATGGGGCGCTTGATCTCTGACCTGCGGGCTTACGAAGCGAACGGCGACGATCTGGCCAGCTTGATTCTTCTCGGTCTGAACCACGAACAACAGCACCAGGAACTTTTCCTGACCGATCTGAAATACATTTTCAGCGTCAATCCTCTTTTTCCGGCATACATCGATTCGTGTCCTCCCGAAGAAAGGATCGAAACCTCAACAGAAGGCTTTGTGGACGTCGAGGGAGGGATCTATGAGATCGGGTACGCAGGCGGTGGGTTTTGTTTTGACAACGAACTTGCTCAGCACAAGGTATATCTCGAAAACCTATCGATCTCGTCAAAGCTTGTTACAAACGGCGAGTACATCGAGTTCATCGATGATGGCGGATACTCCGATCATCGTTTATGGCATGCAGAGGGATGGGACTGGGTGAATCGGGAAAAGATCGATTCGCCGCTGTATTGGAAGAAATGCGAAGGAAGCTGGCATCATTTCACTTTGGGCGGCCTTAGGAGCTTACCGTTGGACGCGCCGGTTTGCCATGTCTCATTTTATGAAGCGGCGGCTTTTGCCGAGTGGATGGGGACGCGGTTGCCGACCGAGTTCGAATGGGAAGCCGCTAACAGTAGATTTGATTGGGGCCTGCGTTGGGAATGGACCAACTCAGCCTATCTCCCCTATCCGGGCTTCAAGAGATCAGCCGGCGCTGTCGGTGAATACAACGGCAAGTTCATGATCAACCAGATGGTGCTGAGGGGAGCATCTATAGCGACGCCCGAAGGACACAGCCGCCCGACCTATCGTAACTTTTTTCACCCGCATTTGCGGTGGCAATTTACAGGCATCAGACTGGCGAAATAGTATGGGCGCAGATCGACGCAATTGCTGGCTTTAGAGAACCGGCATCATTGCCGAGCGTCCGCGAAGTTGACCGATGATCCGCGGCAGAATACTCTATGAAAACCTCACCGGAACTCAACCAATTCGCGGAAGACGTACTTCGCGGCCTGTCTTCGACGCCTAAGCATCTCTCATCTCGTTATTTTTACGACGACGAGGGCTCACGATTATTCATGGAAATAATGAAGCTTCCGGAATATTACCTGACGCGCGCTGAAATGAAGATATTCACGGAGCAAAAGGCCGCCATCTGTGAAGCATTCACCCCAACCAAGTTAGTAGATGCCGATGTGCCAAGCGCAGGCGGTCATACGTTCCAGCAGGTTCCGATCGACCTTATCGAATTGGGTGCCGGCGATGGAACTAAGACCGCCGTTTTGATCGAACACATGCTGTCGATGGGCGCCGACTTTACATATCAGCCTATTGATATCTCGCGAGAAGCGAACGATGCCCTGGCCGCGAGGTTTAGGTCGAACTTCCCTCAGCTTCGTATTTCGCCTCACACCGGCGACTATTTCGAGGTTCTGGGCTCGTTGAGAAACACAAACGGGCGGCGAAAAGTGCTGCTTTTTTTGGGCTCGAACATTGGCAATTTCCTCCGCGACAATGCCGTAGCATTTTTCCGCTCGCTGCGCGCAGTAATGAACGAGAATGACCGTCTCTTCATTGGATTTGATATGCAGAAAGACCCGCGGACGATCGTCGCGGCTTACGACGATAATCAGGGCGTAACGGCGGCGTTCAACCTGAATTTGCTTACCCGCATCAACCGCGAACTCGGCGGCGATTTTGACCTGAGCAAGTTTTCCCATTATGCCCAATACCGCCCCTTGGAGTGCGCCGCCCGCTCCTTCCTCATCAGCCGCGAAAAGCAGACGGTGACGATCAACGCCCTTGACCGCTCGTTTGACTTCGAACAATGGGAAGCTATCTTCATGGAGATCTCGCAGAAATACACGAGCGGAATGATTGAGGAGCTTGCACTCAGCAGCGGTTTTGAGATAGAGAATGAGTTCTCGAACGAAACGGACTTTTACGTCGATTCCTTATGGAGGCCTGCTCCGCCCTCAGACCGCCGTTTACCCGGTCCGGCACAGCCGGACTCAAGCTCCGACCAATAATGGAGATCATTTTACAAACGTACGATCGTCTCGACTCCACAAACACCCTTGCCCTTGATCAGGCCCGTCGCGGTGCAAATGAGGGCCTCTGTATCGTGGCGAGGCAGCAAACGGCAGGTCGAGGAAGGCACGGTCGCGCATGGGTGAGTGAAAAAGACGCGGGCCTTTATTTCAGCATCATATTGCGTCCACGAATGGACACGCAGCACTTGCCGCTGATCACACTTATGGCGGGAGTCGCCGTTTATCATACGCTTTCCGAGTACGGCGTCGATGCTGACATTAAATGGGTAAACGATCTTCTCTTCGATGAAAAGAAGATCAGCGGGATACTTGCTGAAACGGCCGAAACCCCGACCGGGGTCGCGGTTATCGTCGGTGTTGGAATAAACATCCGGTCTTCAAATCTCAAGGGCGAACTCGCAAGGACGGCCACCTCTATCGAGACGGCTGCAGGGAGATCGCCGCAACCTGAAGATCTGGCGGAGACCCTTACCCGATTCATCTCATATTTCTATGAGATTCTTTGCGAGCCAGATGGGCCAAAGCAGATCTTGGAAGAATGGAGTAAACGCTCTTCTTACTATTCAGGAAGATCGGTTAGGGTACGCTCAGGCCGGGCCGAGATCGTCGGGGTCACGGATGGGCTTGAATCAAATGGTGCCCTTCGCGTCAAAACCGCCGATGGTGATGTTAAGATCATTCAGACGGGAGATGTCGAAAGACTCCGCGCCGATGGCCCGCTATCTGACGCGATGCAGGTGCATTGAGTTTTTTAGGATGTGCGTGTAAGTTTTAACTAGAGATTTTTCATATGGAAGATGAATTTGACCAAGACATCGACTTTGACCTCAGCGACGAGCAGGATGAAGTACTGTTCGACCTTGATGAGATCGAGGACGCAGGTGGGAACGTCGAGTTGCGCACGGCCGTACTAAAGAAGAACAATATGGTCGCGCTGCTGTGTCTTAAGAGTGCTTCGGCAGGCGCTGCGATTTGCCGTGTAGATCCAAGAGAGGTTAATCCCGCAGTACAGCTTTACGACGACCCGAATGCCGCCCTTGAATGGTTCACCAAGAGCCTCCGCACCAGTCGAAAGAACGGCTGGAGCATCATCTATGACGGCCTGCCGCTCCAGGGCTAGATGCTGTTAACCATCGACATTGGCAATTCATCAATAAAGTTTGGGGTATTCGGCCCCGAAGCGCTGGTCGATAAATTTGTCATCCCTACCGTACGCGATTATGCCGTCGAGGAACTTCTCTTTGATCGCCTTCGAGTGATCAACGACCGATTCTTTGAGATCGATTCCATAATTGCCTCCTCCGTCGTTCCCGAAATTGATGAAACGTTGACCAATGCCTGCCTCGAATTGCTGCGGGTCAAGCCTCGGTTTGTAAACCATTCTTTCGACCTCGGGTTGCGGATCAAGTACACGCCCCCAGACTCTGTGGGCACCGACCGGCTCGTCACCGCTTCGGCCGCCGCCTCGCTCCACGGAGCTCCCGTTATTGTTTGCAGTTTTGGCACGGCAACCACCATCGATGTCGTTACTGCGGACAACGAATTCATCGGCGGCGCTATCGCCCCAGGGATGAAAACGATGACCGAATCTCTTTCCAGATCGACTTCCAAGCTTCCCGCCGTGTCGATCGAAAGACCCTCTTCGGCCATCGGCAGCTCGACCGAAAGTTCGATCCGTTCCGGAATTTATTATGGGCAGATCGGCCTTGCGGAAGGCATTATCGAGAGATTCGTAAAAGAGATCGGATCAAGACCAAAGGTAGTTGCCACAGGCGGATTTGCCGGAATGATAGGGCCCGAGTCCAAGATGATCGATGTGGTAGATGAAAGTCTTATGCTCGAAGGCCTCAGGCTGATCGCACTCCGAAACGGGATCTACCCAAGTCGGATTGCAGAAGGTCGCGGCCCGGCCTTCTAGGTTCCCCGCCATCGACGACTACGCGCGTTTCGATTCCGTCCTCTTTCAGATCCATTCCGCCCACAAAAACGCTAACTTGGCCAGATCTTGATATGTCTTCATTTCTTGATCTGAAACTTTCCGTTCTGCCAGATCAATTCGTACTTTCTAGCGCCTTTTTCAGCGAATTCGTAATCGTCGCCCTTCTCGATCACTTTCTTCTCATACACCCGGACGGTGGTACCCTGTCGGGGGAATTCATAGATATAGCGCTTGCTGTATTGGGGAATCACGTCGGCCCCGACATCGATCCACTTGCCGCCCGCATAATCCAGGAAAAATTGCTCCATCATCATCTCTGCTTCAACCGAAACCGCGACCAGATAGGTCGAATCAGGCTTCCGAAAGATCGTCATTTCCAAACAGCTCTGCGCGCCGTCACACCCGCCCTTCAGGTAGCCATTTGCCGTGTCTTCGACCTCAGTGAAAGTTTTCAGATAGTCCAGCTTCGCCTTGCGGCAATCCCTGTCTTTCGCCCGGTCGCATCCTTCCAAAGTAAAATACTTATCCGGAAGCGCCATGAAAAACTCCCGTATCGTCTTTGGCTGGCCGGAAGCGGCTGGAGTCGGGTCGGCCTTTCCCGCAGTTTCCTCTGACAGAGAACTGGTTCGGGATACGTTTATATCCATATTTCCATCAGCGGATGATGGGCCACGTGTTGTCCCTGAGGTCTTACAGCCAGAAACGATGCCTAGCATCAGCATCAATACAAAAGGTAGTGAACGCACTGCAATATTCTGTCCTGTCATATCGATCAAGTATATGATCAATTGCACTGAAAAGCATCGAGGGTGGCTGCAAAGGCTTTAAAATGTGGTGCGGCTTGTGATCTGGATTCACAAGCCGCTGTTTGAATTCGGAAGGTTATCCTGAAGGTAACGCGGAGTAGATAGGCAAAAGGCGGAATTGTTGTGGACGGAAATGTGCAGACCGATAGACTTCTCCGCTTATCTAGCGGTCTGCACGGGAAACTTCTTTAGTTGGCCGCTTTAGGCCGAACTTCTTGACTTCGCGTTCGATCGTTGCCGGATCGTGCTTTAGAAAATGGATCTGTTCCTGAAGAGCAAGGTTGTCGGCGACCATCGTCTCTACCTGTTTTTCGAGCCTTTCCTTTTCGGACAGCTCCTTGTTCCACCCAGTGATGGTGCCGTAATTGACGGTCAGGCAAACCATTGCCGTTAACATTATCGGCAGCCCGATCCCGACCCAATTCTGCGACCAGCTCTTTTCTTTTTTTACACTCATAAGCTATTTTCCCCGAGGGGCACCGATCAACAATCTCCTATCACTCACCCAAAAGATATTTTCTGCCCTCTTCTAGCAAATCTTTCAGATCGCCGGTGTCTTCACTCTCGCCGTAGATCCTGACCAGCGGTTCCGTTCCCGAAGGCCTCATCAGCAGCCAGCTTCCATTTTCAAAAATGAACTTCACACCATCCATTCGATTTACGGCCTGAACCTTTCTGCCGCCTACCTCGCTTGGGTCTTGAGCAAGCTTTGCTGAGAGCCCTGCCGATATCTCATCTGTCAACTTCACGCCTATGCGTCCCGATTCAAGCCGACCGATCCTGGAGTAGAGGTTTTCAAGCTGTTCAGTCAGGCTTGCACTTCGTTCAGCAACTGCTTCTGCAGCCAAGAGGCACGCAAGTATTCCGTCCTTTTCTGGATAGTGCCCCTTGATCGACAATCCCGCAGATTCTTCTCCGCCGAGAAATATCTGCCCGCGGTTTATCATCTCCCCAATAAACTTGAATCCGACCGGTGTTTCAAATAGCTCCAGGCCTCGATGGGCTGCGACCCTGTCAACCAAATGCGTTGTTGCCACGCTTCGGGCGACACCTTCTCTCCAGCCTCTTGATTCACTGAGGTAATCCGCCAGGAGAGCAATGAATTGATTGGCCGCAATGATCTCGCCATTCTTGTCAATGATCCCAAATCGATCGCCGTCGCCGTCGGTCGAAAGCCCCAGGGTAAGTCCGCCTGTCTTGACCCTTTCGCGAAGTTCCGCAAGTTGTGCCTCTCCAGGCTCGGGAGATCTTCCGCCGAAGGTAACGTCTCGCCAATCGTGAAGCGTTTCAACTTCGATGTCTGATTCTCTTAGTATCTTGTCGAGGTATCCTCGGCCGGTCCCCCACAGCGGATCGTATGCATAACGCCCTCCCGATCTCGCTATCACATCAAGCCGAACCTTCGACCTAAGATCATCGAGAAATGGCGGGCAGGGGTTGAATTCCGTGATATCCCCTGCGTCGCTTTCGCCTGATCTTGCTCCCCCTTTGACAAGTCCTTCGACCGTTTTGGTTATCTCTGGAAGCGCCGGTGCCCCATCATCCGTCGAGAATTTGATCCCCTGGTATTCTGGCGGATTATGCGACGCGGTAAAATTGATGCCGCCGCTTGCCTTTTCAGAGCGAATTGCATACGAAAGTGCGGGCGTAGGCACCGGAGCGTTGCACTGCAAGACCTTAAAGCCATGCTTTGCTGCTGTTTTCGCAGCTAATCCGGCAAAGATCTCACCCATGAACCGGGTATCAAAACCGACCACGATCTTCGAGCCTTCAGAAAACCCTCTTTCTTTCAAAGAACAACAGATCGCATTCGTAACCAACTCGGCATTTGAAAACGTGAATTGGTCTGCAATTACTGCTCGCCATCCTGACGTTCCAAAGCGAATCGACATAGTATTCGAAAAACTCGGCCAGCTACTTCTGTTCTCTCGAAACTTGCCGCACCTTCAATACGACTCTAAAGAATTAACCCTTAATACTTATCTGGAAATGCTAGAAATCAGCTTGGTTCCCTTGAGGTTGGCAAACCTTAGCATAGGTCTTATGCACGAGTAAAGCGCCATGGAAACAATCGTATCTTCTTTTTTTCTGGGTATTTACGATTTCTTTCTTAACGTACCGGCTAAATCATGCGCTTAATGTGAACGAATAGTGAACTTTTTTGATGTGGGGTACGGTTTTATCAGTATTCTATTTATCCTGATATGGCTAGAGCGAACACGACGGTTAAGCAAGCCCTGAGGCGCTGATTAAGCGCATTTTTAATTTGGAAACGCTGGCCCCCCCTTAGCCATCAGTACCGAAAGACCCATCCTTGGAACTTGTGTCGAAAAGGAATAATGCCGCCGTTTAAGACCTTGGCGTGTCATTTTGGAACACGTTTGGTTTGGACCAGATCTGGATCGATCTGCCCTCTTTCTCTAAAAAGACCTGCAAATACGGCCTTTTTCGGTGTTGGGTGAATTTGAAGTAAATATGGAACGATTATTGCATCGTGGTTGGGGTTGATACGCTAGGTTCCCATCGCTCGAACGGCATCTGTTACAGCCAACATTTTAAGTTTTAGCAATACTTTTGGGCAATAAAGCCACGCCGAGGATGGGTCTGGGCATTACGGAGAAGAAACTTATATGAGACCAGTCAAGCATTTCGAAAAGGGCCTTACATACCTTGCGGCCGGAGCTTTCAACGCCATCAAGTCGGTGAATCAGTTCAAGCCGAACCCGTCATTCATTCCCAAGTGGTCGGATAAGCCGATCCTGAAGTCTTGGCAGAAGACCAAGCCAACCCTTGGTTTTCCGCGGCAAACGGATTCGCTTTGCCCCAACTGTGTAATTGAGGCACGCGAGGAGATACTTGCCGGAAAACGTGATGTATCGACACTTATCAACGAAAAGGTCGGCGAGATCAAGGCACAGATAATCGAACGCGACGGCCAGGTCTGGATGATAAAAGATTGCCCCGAGCACGGACATTTCGAAGACATGATGGCGATGGATTCAAAGTTCCTGACCCACATAGAATCTCTTTTCCCGGGACGCGATCAGCAGGCGCATAATGATGAAAAGCTTCATAATCACGGATCTTCGACGATCAAGTACGGTCGCGGTGCCGTGCTGACTGTCGATCTGACGAACCGCTGCAACATGATGTGCGACCCATGCTTCATGGACGCGAACCAGGTTGGTTTCGTTCACGAACTGTCGATGGAAGACGTGAAAGAGATCCTCGACAACGCCATCTCGATCAAACCGCGTCGGCAAATGTCGGTACAGTATTCCGGTGGCGAGCCGACTCTCAGCCCGCATTTCATCGAGGCGATCCGATACGCACGCAAGGTTGGCTACAACTCAGTTCAGGCCGCAACGAACGGTATCGAGTTCGCAAAATCAAAGGAGTTTTGCCGCGAGGCCGCTGAAGCTGGCCTTCGTTTCGTTTATCTCCAGTTCGACGGTATCGGCAATGATGCAAACTCTCACCGCCAGATCGGCAACCTGTTTGACGTAAAACTGCGTGCGATCAACAACCTGCACGAAGCCGGGGTAGATATCATTCTCGTGACAACCCTCGTCAACGGTATTAATAATGACCAGGTCGGATCGATCATCCGCTTCGCTCTTGAGAATCCGAAGAAGATCTCCTTCATCGCGTTCCAGCCCGTATCGTTCACGGGCCGCGACGAGTTGATCACCGAACAGCGACGTCTCCAGCAGCGTTACACGCTCGCTCACCTCGCCCACGACGTAAAGGGCCAGGTCGGCATCACCGAACCGACACGTGACTGGTTCCCGCTGAGCCTGATGGGAGCTTTCGCTGACTTCGCAGACGTTGTCCACGGCCCAGAGGCAGAGTGGGGCCAGGTCTCTTGTGGCTGCCACCCAAATTGCGGTGTTGGCACGGCCGTAATGGTCAATAAGGAAACGAAAGAGATGGCTCCGGTCCCGCAGTTCCTGAACATTCAGGGGCTGGTCAAGGACATGCAGCACATAACGGACACTAACCGCGGCAAATGGTTCTCAAATTTTATGATGGGCCTCGCCCTTTTGAAGAACTATAACCCATACGGCGCTCCGCACTCGCTGACGCTTGGCGGCATCTTGAAGAAATTCGACAAGTCGTTCGGTTTGACCGGAAAAGATTACGGAAAGGTAGGCCCGGACCGCACGATGGACGACATCGCAAAGCGGCGTCAGGATCCGTGGAACTTCCTCTTCATCGCCGGCATGTGGTTCCAGGATCTGTTCAACTACGATTTCCGCCGGACCGAGATGTGCATCATCCCCTACGGCACGCAGGAAGGCGAGATCTCGTTCTGTGCATACAACACCGGCATCGGCTGGCGCAATATCATTGAGCATATGCACCAGAACGCGACCGTAGCGCAGTGGTACAAAGAACACGGCCGTCACGAGGTTTTTGCCCGTGGCAAGCATGTCGAACTCGCCTCGAATGAACATAACCTCGTGCTCAACCCGATCGATCTTGAACGCCCGAATAAGCCCCATATGGAGGGGCCCAAGACCGCTGCTGAAGAAATGCAGATGATGCGCAAGCTCTACAACCAGATGGTCCTTGAAAAGAACCAGATCAAGGGCGACAAACTCGTCCAGATCGGCGGCATCAAGCGGGAGAAAAAGGACAAGTCGATGGCCGTCGCGGAATAACGTCGCACGTTTCAGAAACTGCAGTTAAATAAGGGCTCGGGAGTAACCCCCGGGCCTTTGTTTTCATTGCATTGTGATTATGACTTTTGTCGTAACTACAAAAATCCCCACAAAACTCAAAATTATCACCGCGGGCAACTCGGTCGGCATCATGCTTCCTAAAGAAATCCTCGAACGGCTTCGCGTCGACAAAGGCGAAATGCTCTCCGTCACCGAAACGCCGAACGGTATTGAACTTCGGCCCTAGGATGAGGAGTTCGCGGAGGACATGGCGATCGCCGAGCGGGTTATGCGCCAAGATCGCTAACTGCACAAGAAGCTTATGTAATGACGCCTCGCTGGATCAAGATCGATCGCCTACTCCGATCCATGGCCGGCAGATCGCCGAACACGGCGGGCAGACGGAGTACGCGACCTCGGACTCCTCGAGTCAGCCCTTGCACGCACCCAGAACATCCAGGCTTGTGAACCCGACGCGGATATCGCGGCCCTCGCCGCCGCCCACGGTTGCGATCGCAGCGAACCATCCGTATATCGACAGCGGCAAATGCACGGTGTACCTCGTGATGGAGACCTTCATCATCAAGTACGGTTTTGAGGTTACCGCTCCGGCAACCTACAAATACCTTGCCTTCCTTTCTCTCACCGAGGGAAATTTGCCCGAAGACGAGTTGCTCCAGTAGATCCGTGAAGGGTTGGCTCCAGCCGTCCGACTTAAGTTTCCGAACTCCATTACGCAAATTGGCTCGCCTTCTCGTAAGAGTTGGCGAGCCAGAATGAATAGTTTGAACACTCTCCCAACTTGACCCGGTAAAGAGCCTTTCACGGCAGGAAGGCGGCCTGAGTCGGGATGTCGCCGGCCTGGCCGAACGCCTGAATCAGGATGCCGCTGCTCGAGCCGATGATGTACCAAGTGGAGGTAGAAGGGCGGTAAACTGCGATATCTGCCCGTCCGTCGCCGTCGAAATCGGCGGCCACTGGAATATCCGTCGAAACGCCCCAATTCCGCGTCGTGAAGCCCGCCGACGAGCGGCTCAGATACCAAACCCCGGTTGACGGACGGAACACAGCCAGGTCGGTACGCCCGTCTCCGTCAAAATCTGCCGTCAAGGGTATGTCGCCCGTGATGCCCCAAGTCTGAATAAAGAATCCCTCGGTCGTCCGTTGGATGTACCATGTGCTGTTCGACGGGCGAAACACGGCCAGATCGCTTCGGCGGTCACCGTCAAAATCACCGATAATCGGAACATCCCCGTTCTCGCCGTAAACAACAGACGAGAGGTTGCCGTTCGCCATCAGCCGTGTGTACCAGCGATTATTCGACGGCCGATAGACTACCAGATCGGTAAGGCCGTCATCGTCACGGTCCGAAGGCACTGGAATGTCACCGGCCAAGCCCCATCCGAATGTCTGGAATGTCTGCGTGGCAGACATAAAGATGTACCACGATCCGTTTGAAGGACGGAAAACGCAAACATCAGTAATACCGTCGGCGTCATAATCCGCTGGTGCAAGCCTGTCACCGGCAAGCCCGAACTGCTGGGCCGTGAACCCGGCCGTCCCTCTGAGCAGATACCAAGTGTTATTCGATGGCCTGAATACCGAGAGGTCGGAACGTCCGTCTCCGTCATAATCAAAAAGCGTTTTACCGACCGGAACTGGCAGTGAATCTGAAATAAATACCGTTGCGGTATTCGGCGAGCCAAGTGTTGCACCGAGCCCCGTCGCGTTGGAAAGCACCAACAAGAATGTCTCATCCGGTTCGGTAATGCCGTCATTTGTGATCGGCACATTGAATGTGCGCGTGGTTTGGCCGCCGGCAAATACCAGCGTTCCGGATGCGGCCGTATAATCCTGTCCGGCGACGGCTGTGCCGTCAACCGTCGAATAGTTGACGCTAGCACCGTCGGCCAGTCCGCCAGTCCGCTGCACCGTAACGACAAGCGACCCGATTCCTTCACCGACCGAATAGTTGGCAGACGTAAACCGGAACGCACCGCCGAAATCGTCGTTTACGATTGTACCAACGCCTTGGCCCACCGCGATCGTGGCAGGGCTGGAAGTTGAAAGATTGACGAAGAACGTCTCGTTCGGCTCTGAGATAAAGTCTCCGTTGACCTGTACCGTCACCTGTTTTGTAGTTTGACCCGGCTCAAAGGTTACCGAACCCTGGGCAATTGGAGCATAGTCTCCCGGTGCCACGGCTGTACCATTTGCCGTTGCGAAATTCACCTCGATAGGCTGCGACGACAGCCCAGCCATCGTTATCGTGAATGTGAATGGCGTAGGGCCGGTATTCCCCTCGCTCTGGTTTACGTTGTTGATCGAGATAACTGGCGGCGGATCGTCATCCACGATGGTCAAGATCGCGTTGATCGGTGAACCCAGCACAGCACCTCCAGTCGGGTTCTCCAGGCCAAGGATGACGGTCTCGTTCGGCTCATCAATATTGTCGTTGAGGATCGGTATCTCAATTGTTTGAACCGCCTGATTCGGAGCGAAGACCACTGTCCTCCGAACCGTTGAATAATCTGTTCCGGAGTTGGCTGTACCGTCAACGGTGGCAAAAAAGACCGATACGCCCTCGGAGACACCCCCGGTTCGCGTGATAGTGATCACCGCATTTCCACCATTCTCGTTTACGGCGTAATTGTCGGACGAGAACTGGATTGTCCCGGGGGAATCGTCGTTCAATATCGTTCCGACACCTTGCGAGTCAGCGATCACGGCATTTGTCGCACCGGTCAGATTCACAAAGAATGTCTCGTCAGGTTCGACCACAAAATCTCCAAGTATCTGTATGCCGATCTGCTTGGCCACCTCGCCCGGCTGAAAAGTGACAACACCGTTAGTTACTGCCACATAATCCGTTCCCGCAGCGGCGGTTCCGTTGTCCGTAACGTAGGTTACCGTAACAGTTTGAGAATGCGGGTGATTCAGGGAAACCGTGAAGTTCATCAGATTCAGCGCGTTCCCCTCCGGCTGTGTTACATCGTTGATAGATACCTCTGGCAATGTATCGTTGTCGGCTATCGTAAGTATCGCGGTCGCTGGGGTGCCCAGCGTGGCTCCCACGGCATTCGAGAGAGTTATGTTTACCGTTTCGTCTCCTTCCTCGATATTGTCGTCAATTATCGGAATGTTGAAGGTTTTCGGGGAAGTGTCACCATCAGCCCAATTCAGCGTGCCGTTGACCGGCGTGTAGTCAGACCCGGCAGTCGCGGTACCGTTGCTTGTCGTAAAGTTTACCGAGGCGGCACCATTTCCGCCGCCCATCCTCGTGACCGTGACGGTCGCGTTCCCTACGTTCTCTGCAACGTTGAATGTTGAAGAGCTGAGCTGGACTGTCCCATTAGTCCCTGCCGCATCATCGTTCAGAAGCGTGATCGTGGCCTGCGGATTTCCGATCACTGCACCGCTTGCATTCGAAAGATTTATAAAGAAATTCTCATCAGGCTCTACTTCGGTATCTCCGTTGATATCGATGATGATCGGTCGCGAGACGTCTCCCGGCTGGAACGTCAACAGTCCATTTGGGATCGCCACATAATCCGAGGGCGCAGTTGCGCTGCCATCTGCTGTTGAATAATTTACCGTTACCACGCTAGCCGACGCCGGCGTCAGCGTAACCGTGCAGGTCAGCTGATTCGGCCCGTTACCTTCCGCCTGTGAAACATTAGCGATAGAAAGAACGTGGGGCGGCCCATCGTCATCATCGATCGTTAGCACAGCTGCTGAGGGCTGGCCGAGAGACGCTCCGCCTGTCGGGTTACTCAGAAGTAGATTGATTGTCTCGTTCGGTTCGGAGAGCCCATCGCTAATTATTGAAACTCCAAATCCTTTTGGGGCGTCATCGCCATCTTCCCAAAGGAGCGTTCCCTGCGTTGCAATATAATCCTGGCCGGCGGTGGCTGTTCCGTTAGATGTGGCGAAATCAACAGTTACCTGGCCGGCTGAACCTCCTACGCGCGTGACAACGATAACAGCAGCAACCGCTCCTTCCCCGACCGAATAGGCCGCAGCGTCGAACTGGAGAGTCCCCGAAGAATTCAGACCCCTGAGAATGTTCGTAGTACTTCGATAAGAAAAGATGCGGTTAGCGGGCTGATGGCCGGCCGCGCTTGCGTAGGTAAATAGGTTGTTCAACGACCCTCTGCACACATTCAGCGCATAGACTGGAGAATCTGTCCCTGGTATCAGCCAAAACAACAGTGCAGCAAGAAATAGGATTTTTGAGCGACTATAAGTCTTTACGGGGGCCATCTTCTTCCTCCAAATTTGGCCGGCTCCTACCAAGCCGGTTTCAATACGTAATGCCAAAAAAAATACCGCATTTCCCAACTAGCGGCCGCAGATATCGAATGGGTCTCTTCTGTCAGTGCCGTTCCGACGGGCTCGCCGCCTGGGAATTCAGTGAAGAGAAGTTAGTAAACTTTCCGACAAACTATCACGGATACCGATGCGAATCAAGTTATTTCAGGACGCGACAGGGAATAATAGAAGAACCCCGCCAGATGGATGACTGACAGGGTTCTAACCTACGCTATTCGTTAATTTACGTATCTGTCCGCATGTGCGGCAGCATTCCCTTAAATTGCCGATTTTGAGGTTTCAGCTCGTGCACCCAGGCCTCACAACTCACCGACCCAACGAGCATTTACCCGATAGTCGCCCTTATATCTAGGCAGCGCGGTTGCAGAATCATTTAGGGTCAGTGTCCTCGCGAATGCGTCTCCTGGCTCGAGCTTGACGTCGAGGAAAAGTTCGTCCTGAACCGTGGCGGAGATATCTGGCCCAAGAAAACCTGTAATGCGTGTTATTGGGTACAAAACAAAAGCCAGGCCCTGACCGACGATGAATGCTGTTATCAGAGCCGATGATCCCGTTATCAGACCAGCTATATAAAGCCCGCTGGCTATAACAAGGGCGGCTAGGGTCACCGCAAGAAGAAATTTTTGAAGCTTCAATACGGTCTCCTGATTCTTTATAAGATCGTTCTCGATGAAGAATATGCCCGCAAAGAAAGTCTGTTCGGAAGCATTTGGATCGATATCATGTACGAAAAGGCGCCCCTTTTCACCCGGCGTCAGAGTTTCGCCTTTTTTGAACTTACCCACAAAGAACGGATCGAGAGTAAGATTACCGCCGTTTGTATCAAATGCGAATCCGCCGATGCTGATCTCGTCCTTCCTTGGGTCGTCTGTTTCCACACACGTTATCGAATCGATCACAAACGCCAGCTTTGAAGCAACTTTCACGCCCCGCGGTGCGCCTGGCAGATTTTTCTGCTTGGCAGTTGGCAGGGCTGCAGGTTTGGTTGGGGTTTCGAAATATTGTTTTGCTTGGTTTAGCAGTTCGTTTGTTTCAGTGGATGTAAAGCGAAGGTCATCAGGCGCAGGGATCGAGCGAACCTGTTCTGCGATCGGAACCGATGACCTGAAATTCACATTCGCAATGTCTTTGTAAAGGGATGCGCGTTTCGCCGGACTCGACTTTAGGGTTTCGTTTATCTTTTCGATCACTTTGCGGCGCTTGCTGGCCGAAAGCGCCTTCATCAGATCATAGAACGATCTCTCGACAGAATCTTTCGCAGCAGGAAGCGGATACGTATTTGGATCTTCATAGTGGGCTACCACCTTTTCCATCGATAGACTTATCGCATTCTGAACCCGCTCTCTGACCAGATCCAGCTTCTTATCCAGCTTTTGCGCACCTCCAGCCACCTTGCGAAAGTTCGTGTCGACTGTGACCGAACCATTCATGGCCGCTGTATTTGCTGATGCTGCCGCTCTTCGCTCTTTAACTTTCATTATTGAACCTCCGCTTTGCTATCTTTGTTCTCGTCCGGGCAGCTACTGCCCGCCGAAGCAAACATTAGCCTGGATACGAGAAAAAATATTTAGAGTTATCTGAAGTTTTTATGAGTTATTTGTGAACGGGGGCTCTAGATCTTCTGTCGAAGAAAGAAGCATCGCTCCTTTTAAGCCTTATTCCCGGCAGACAGGATCTTTTTAGAGCGAAAGACGCGAGTATCGGTCATACTGACCGAGCCTTAGACTTGTATGTCATTGGGGGGATTCCGGGCGAAGATTTAGATTGACGCAAATTCTTACCAAACGTTAAACTTGTTTTGTCGGTAATGCCAGGTTCAGATCGAACTGTCGATGAATACTGGTTGCCGGAGGTTGAAGTTATTCGCCTTTTTGGGGCCTATCGGCCGGGACTTCCCGCTTGACACATTTCGGTATATTTTTTCTTAAAGCACGGTTCTATTGTTTCCTATAGGCAAAGTTAAATAATGATGAACCGAATCGAAGACCTCCTTCGGATGGCGATGAGCTTTGGCTCTTCTGACCTTCACCTGCGCGCGGGCTCGGTTCCCGTGATACGGGTACATGGCGAACTGCGCCCTTTGGCGGGCGTTGCAAAATTGACACAAGACGAAACGTTGGAAATGGCGTTCTCGATGATGTCCAACCGCCAAAAGCAGCACTTTAAAGAGGTGTACGAGGTTGATATCGGCTACGGCGTTGCCGGACTTGGCAGGTTCAGGGTAAATATCTTTCAGCAGCGAAATTCCATCGGCATCGTCGCGCGCGTCATATCCGATACGATAAAGAGCTTTACCGAACTCGGACTGCCGCCGATCCTGCAATCTATATCAGAAGAGAATCGCGGGCTTATTCTCGTCACGGGCACGACCGGTTCCGGAAAATCCACGACGCTGGCCGCGATCGTCGACTCAATAAACCGATCACGAAACTGCCACATAGTTACGATAGAAGATCCGATAGAATTCCTTCACAAGGACAAGGAATCTTTCGTTACGCAGCGTGAAGTTGATGTGGACACTCGGTCCTTTGCGGAAGCCCTGCGCGGTTCGCTGCGTCAGGACCCTGACGTCATCCTTGTCGGCGAGATGCGCGATCTTGAGACCATCGAAACGGCGTTGGTAGCCGCGGAAACAGGCCATCTGGTTCTCTCAACCCTTCACACACTCGATGCTCAGGAAACACTGACCCGCATCCTTTCGGCATTTCCGCCATTTCAGCAAAAGGCCATCCGCATTCAGTTAGCGGGGCTGCTGAAAGCGGTCGTTTCACAGCGTCTGATGAGATCTGCAAAAGGCAATAGCCGCGTCCCAGCCGTCGAGGTTCTGATCTCAACTCCACTGATCCGCGACTATATCCTGCACGAGGAAAAGACCCCGAGCATTCGTGACGCTATTGCTGCCGGAACCTCTCAGTATGGTATGCAGACCTTTGACCAGTCTCTGTTCTACCTGTATCAATCCGGCCTTATCACGTTGGAAGAGGCCCTTCGCGGCTCTACCAATCCGGACGAATTCCGCCTCAGGCTGGCAGGCATCCAGAACACTTCCGCAATGGCCAAAGAAGAAATGGAAAAGTCGGGCGGTGTGAGTACAGTGACGGATATGATCACGCGAATGTAGGGCTTCGCGATACCGTAATTATTTCAACGGCTGCCCGACACCGGCGGCCATTTTCATTCCTGCCGGTACATGGATCTTGAACCGAGGTGGACCGCTCGTATAACCCGACCCGTCAAGTTTCGCTATATTGCAGTTAAATCTTTAATTCATAGTGGTTTTCCGTCATTAATTCTTGACATAGCGTCGGCTTCGCGTGTAAATTTTAGGTTTATGCAGCCTTGCAAAGTTTGTTCGTTCGGTAATCGAGAAGTTTAGCGCTTCGACCCCGAAGAGTTCCTCGATCTTCAGATCAGATCCTAACTTAGGCAGCTTCGATTAGAAAAGTAATACCGGTACAGGCTGGCTCAGGGCTAAAGCATAAGAACGGCGAGGTTATTCTAGTTAAAAGGAAGTTCACAAACATTAAATGGTAAATGAGGTTAACAACGAGGCCGAAGCATCGAAAACGGGCGATGCTTTGACCCCTGAAAAGGCACCCGAACAAAAAACGGAGACCCAGGAAGGGCCGCTTGGCCAAACCACCGGTCACCCGGCTGCATCGGTTACAAGCGATGAATCCTCGGCAAAACCGAGGATCGTGATGAAACCTAAAGCTTCTGAACCGGCCGCGGCGGAAGAACCGCAAGCGGCTGGCGACGTCGATTTCGGCGCTATCCTCGAACAGTTCGAACAGGACCAGACCAATTTTCGTGTCGGCGACCTGGTCGAAGGAAAGGTGGTTGGTGTTTCGGACCGCGGCGCGCTTATCGATTTCGGATATAAGAGCGAGGGTGTCGTAGCCGCTGAAGAAATAGCGGCAACCGGCGAAGAAATGTCCGTTGGCGACACGATCGAGGTAGTTATAAAGTCGATGCCGGCGGGTGACGCTCCTCCGTCATTGTCGAGGTCCGACGCGCGTCTTCGCAAAGTGTGGAATGACATCGAAGACGCATATAAGGCAGAAAGACCGGTCATAGGAAAGATCATTGACAAAACAAAGGGCGGCCTGCGTGTCGAAGTTAACGGCATAGAAGCATTCCTCCCGGGATCGCAGATCGATTCCCGTCCCACTCGCGGGTTGGATTCATACATTGGACAGGAGATCGAGGCTAAGATCATTAAGTTCAGCCGCCGCCGAAACAACATCGTGCTGTCTCGCAAGGTGATCACCGACCTTGTGATAAATGAGCAGAAGGCCGCGACCCTCTCGAAAATAGATGTTGGCTATGTCGTTGAAGGCATTATAAAGAATCTCACCGAATACGGCGCTTTTGTCGATATAGGCGGCATTGACGGCCTGCTTCACGTAACGGATATGTCCTGGGGCCGATTGAATAACCCCGCTGATCTATTTAAGGTCAACGACCATGTTCAGGTAAAGATCTTGAAACTTGATCGGGAGCGGGAAAAGATCTCGCTGGGGTACAAACAGCTCCTTCCTGATCCATGGTCAACCGTTGTCGAATCTTACCCGGTGAACACGAAGATGACGGGAAAGGTCTCTTCCGTTACCGAATACGGGATATTTGTTGAACTTGAGCCCGGCGTCGAAGGCCTCGTCCACGTTTCTGAGATATCGTGGTCAAAGCGGGCCGCTAACCCGAAAAGAATGTTCAATCGCGGCGATGAGGTCGAGGTCCAGGTGCTCGGCGTTGATACGGAAGAAAAACGTATCAGCCTCGGTATGAAGCAGCTCCAGGACAATCCCTGGCACAACATCGAAGAACGTTATCCGATAGGCACGAAGATCCATGGAAAGGTCCGTAATCTTACCGATTTTGGCGCATTCGTCGAGGTAGAGGACGGCATTGACGGCCTCGTGCATGTTTCAGACATCACTTGGGCAAAAAAGATCAAGCATCCAAAAGACCTCTTGAAGAAAGATCAGGAAGTGGATGCGATAGTCACGAATATAGACGCCGTTGGCCAGCGTCTTTCACTTTCGATGAAAGACCTGACGCCAAGCGCGTGGGAAGGATTTGTAGCCACACACCGTCCAGGCGACGTCGTCAGAGGCAAGGTCTCGCGATTCACGAGTTTCGGTATTTTTGTCGAACTGGGAGAAGGGCTCGAAGGATTGTGCCATATTTCTGAACTTTCGGACGAAAGGGTGGAGAGTGCTGAATCCGTCGCCTCTCTCGGCCAGGAGATGGATTTCAAAATACTAAGAATCGAGAACGAGGATCACAAGATCGGTCTTTCGCATCGGGCCGTTGGTAAGGAAGATGAGCCGGTTGTCGACACCAGGGTCTATTCATCCGAAGCCAAGAGTGGGATGGCCTCGCTCGGTGAGCTTGCCAATTTGATGAAGGGCGGGACTCCTGAAGAGCCGAAACCCGAGATGACCAAGGAAGAGCGGGAAGAAGCGAAAAAGGCCAAGAAAGAAAAAGCCAAACAGGAGTATGAGGCCTCTCTCACCCGCGAAGATTCATCTGATGAGGCCATACCTGTTGGCGAAGCGTCTCCGGCAGAAACCTCAGACGCCGCTGCGTCGGAAACAGAGGCTGCGGCGGAAACCTCTATTGAAATTGTTGCGGATGAACCTCAGCCCGCGGCGGCGGATGGAAATTCTCCGTCAGAGGCCGTCCAAGCTGAGGACGCATCCTCTGCTCCGGACAATGAGGCCGACATCAAGCCTGCTGACGGAGCGGAGGGTTTGGTTGAACCCGTCACAGAGGAAGATGTAAATGCAGAAGCTGCGTCCGAAGAGGGCGAACCGCCGTCGGCCGAGGGTGCTTCGTCATCAGAGGCAGCGGAAGATGGTTCAACAAGCGAAGGTACCAAGGAGGGGTCAGAAGTTGCAGAGGTCACGAGCGACGCTTCCTCAGAAGGTGAGAAGGAAGAGTCCGCCGAAAAATCGGCCTGACCGTGAATTCCGGATGCATTGCTTGGGGCACATCTAACCCCTATTGTGAGGACGAACAGAAATGACAAAAGCGGATCTTGTTGAAAAAGTCGCGAAAGAAGCCGAAATGACGAAGAAAGATGCCGAACAGTTGGTTGAGATCATCTTCGACAGTATCGTTCAGACCCTGAACAGCGGTGAAAAGATCGAATTGCGCGGCTTTGGCAGTTTTCGCGTGCGCGAGCGAAATTCGCGTAAGGGACGCAACCCAAAGACTGGAGCCTCGGTCGAGATCCCGGCAAAGCGAGTTGCCTATTTCAAACCAGGCAAGGAACTCAAAGAGCTGATCAACGCTTCTTAATCATCACCTTTCTTCGTTACTTTGAATTCTTGATGCAGCCCTCGGGTGCTGCCGCACGCTCAAAGCGCTCGCGGCTCCCTCGCATGATATCATCGCCAAGCGGTGATTCATTTCCAACAAGGGTCAAGTGGTCGCGGCCGGAGTAACGCGTATATTCCACCGATCCTCCCTTTGAACAAGTTCTTTCCACGAACCTGTCCTGAACATCATGCAACACAAGCTCATCCGCCTCACCTTGGGCGATCAGCAACAGAACCGGCAAGGGCTTTGCCGGGGTATTCTCTCTGAGTCGCTGGCCGAGACCGCCGAATGACGGATCGACCGCAAAGATCGGATCACCACCACCGGCAATGCCAGCGATCCTATTATTTTCTTTACTCGGTTCTTTCCTGCCATCTCTGCATCACGGATAATTCAGAGCAGATCAAACTACGATCCGAACGGGTAAAATAGTACTTCGTATAAGGCTATTCATTTGCCGGTATTTGCCGAAGCTTTTCCGGGTTCTGTCGATCGGTCGATCGCCTCGTCTTCGATCTCACCGCCGCGGCTAACGGGTATATCCGCCGGATCTTTGTACTTCATGCCGCCATACTCTGAAGGGCCTCGTTCAGGTACTATACGATACTGGCCTGACGGAGGTGGCACATAGCCAGGATAATCCACCCGCGAATGATATATCGCTATCAGCGACCGTATCATTGCCTCGCGGATCTGGGTCAATTCGCGAAGTGTCAGGTCGCATTCGTCCAGTTGGTCGTCGCTGAGGATAGCGTCGATGATCTTTGTCACAATGAACCGGATATTGTCGGGCGTCGGTTCGGCCAGCGAACGAGCGGCGGCCTCGCAGCTGTCCGCGATCATCATTATTGCCGATTCCTTGAACTGCGGTTTTGGCCCTGGATAACGAAAATCGTTCTCGATAAATTCCTCATCGGGCCGGGCATCTGCCTGCGCCTTTTTCAGAAAATAATGGAGCGTACGCGTGCCGTGATGCTGCGGTATAAAGTCGATTATCCGCTGCGGAAGCCCCATTTCGCGAGCGAGTTTCACGCCATAGGTCACGTGACTGATTATGATCTTTGCGCTCTGTGCCGGCTTTAGCCTGTCGTGTGGATTGCGGCCCATCTGGTTCTCGACAAAGTGCTCCGGTGCGGCGGATTTGCCGATGTCGTGATATAGAGCACCGATGCGTGCGAGCAGGCCGTTCGCCCCGACGACGCGGCAGGCCTCCTCAGCAAGCTGGCCGACAGCATGCGAGTGCTGGTTCGTTCCCGGAGCGCGAAGGGCAAGCTGGCCTAGTACTGGCAGATCCGCGTTCGAGAGTTCCAGCAGTTTCACATCCGTCAGGATGCCAAACAGCGACTCGCAGATCGGCAGGAATACGGCGGTTGCCGCAGCCGTTATCATGCCGCTTGCAAGGCCGCAGGCGATCGCAAGCGTGATCGTATTCAGGATGAACGGCTGCTGCGAATAGGCAATGATCGCCAGCGCCACTATGGCGCTCGCACCGCCGACAAGCAGGCCCGCAAGCGTCACCGTCTGTCGGCTGCGGTAATGTCCGATCCCGTAAACCGAGACCGAGGAAGCGATCGTCGCATAGATCGCGAATTCCAGTCCTCGCGGGGCAAGCAGCCCTGCCAGAAGGGCGCAAAAGATACCGGTAAACAGGGCCGTTCTTCGGTCAGCCAGCAGATTCATCAATAGGCTTCCGAACGCGAACGGGATCGCGAATCCCCACAGACTTGGATCGTTCATCGGTGCTTTTATATTCTGCGACGCTGTGAAGTCCGCCAGTTGGAACATCGCTGCCATCATGGCCGTTTGCACCACGACCACAAAGCCGAACAACGAGAATGTCTTTTGCTCCGAAAGGGCAAGCCGCGGAACAATGCCGCGGTGTTCGATGAACTTCCATGCTCCCCAGAACATTCCCACGATCAGCACGAGAAGGCCGGCAAATCTGTTGAATGTTCGCGTCGATGCAGAGTAGCTCCTGATCGCGGAGATCTGAGACATCATCTGCGGCGTTATTCTCTGCCCTTCCTCGACTACCCTCTCGCTTCGTTTTAGCGAAATTGTCACAGGCTGCACGTTCTCCGCCCCCAGCCGCCGCGCGTTTTCGGTCGCCGTTGCATCATAAATTACGCTTGGCTGGATCAGCGGAGAAAGTGCTGCGAAAAAAGCATCGATCTCCTTTTGCGAAAAGCTCCTGATCTCGCCCAGCCTCTGCTTCATTCGTTCTCGCGCATCAGAAACCGCCGTCATGGTCAGTTCTGCCTTGACCGCGCGACGCAGGTCCGTCGGCCGCTGGCGATCGACTATTGATATCTCGTTCACTAGGAATCCTGCGTCCCCGTCCGCATAGATATCGCCGGAGCTCGCCTCGCGAAGAATACGGATCACGGCGTCAAGCTCGTTTGGGCTGAATCGACGCGCGCCGAAAACACTGCCGAGTTCCGCCCCACCGTATCCGTTCCAGCGCACATCAGAGACTCCGTTCACATTACCGCGGTTCGAAGTGGTATCCGCGCGACGCTCCATACTTTCCCAAGCCGAACGAAAACTTTGAACGGCCTCTTCGGAGCGCCGCGGCTCAAATGAGAATATGGGCGATATGCTTTCGCGGGCAGCCTGACGAATGCGTTCCGTCTCCTCCTCATCGACAAAATAAATGTCGGCCGGAGAGATTATCGTTTCTCTCGCAATGTCGCCTTCTTTGTAGAGATATTCGCCGTACGAGCGCCAGATCGGGTTGTGGATCAGGAGAGCGGTAAGAATACAAAGGACTGAGAAGCCTATCCAGAACCGCTGGCTTTCCGTGAGGCGCCAGAACGGACCGGTTATAGCAGACCAGATCTTTCGCCTGAACTTGGTTGAGGGAGATGCAAGGTCTTGTGGCCTTTTTACCATCTGACTACGATCTTTCAGCCTTCAACTTCTCTGCGCAACCAGCCTTTGCCGAAACCCTCCGGCAATGGTCCGGCTGTGGAAAGGGCCGCACTATCAGTTCCGAAGATCCTAACCGGTTCCGACAGCGCATCCCCTTATTCGGTCGCCGATCCGGTCCGTAAGCGGGCCGAGCGAATCCTTTCTGATAGCCGAAACTGACACGTAAGCGGCCCCCTTGTCAAGGCTGAGAAAACGCGCGAGAACGGCCAGCTGTTCTTCTGAAGCAACATCTGATTTGTTCAGAACAACGATTTGCGGGATCGAATTCACGCCCAGTTCACCAAGTATCTTATCTACGGAGCGGATCTGATTCATCGCCGCCGGGTTCGAAGCATCAACAACATGAACAAGGAGATCGCTGTCCGATATCTCTTCCAGGGTGGCCCGAAATGCTGCCACAAGCGTCTCTGGCAGATCGCGAATAAACCCCACCGTGTCGTTTATGATCACCTCTTGCTCATACGGCAGGCGCAGTCTGCGTGATGTCGGGTCCAGCGTCGCGAACATCTTCTTTTCGGCATACACATCGCTTTGGGTCAGCGAATTGAGAAGAGTCGATTTTCCCGCGTTCGTATATCCTACCAGCGAGATCAACGGAAGGTGCTTCTGTGCACGGCTCTTTCTTCTTTCGTATCGCTGGAGTCTAAGGTTCTCGACCTGCCTTTCCAACTGCGCGATACGGTCACGAACTCGCCGGCGGTCTGTCTCCAGCTTTGTCTCGCCCGGGCCGCGTCCGCCGATGCCGCCCGCTAAACGCGAGAATGCCGAATTCTGCCCCATCACAAGCCGTGGCAAAAGATACTTCAATTGTGCTAGTTCAACCTGCAGCTTCCCCTCGCGGGACTGTGCGCGCTGGGCAAATATGTCAAGAATGAGCTGCGGCCGGTCAATGACCTTCAGGTCGGTTACTTCTGAAAGGATGCGGACCTGTGTCGGCGTGAGTTCGGAATCAAATATGATAATATCCGCGCCGAGCCTCATTGATCGCACCAGAAGTTCCTGCAGTTTGCCCTGGCCCAGCACGGTCCGCGGATCGATCTTCGGCCTTCTTTGCACTAACTTGTCCAGAACCAGCACATTTGCTGAGCCGGCCAGCTCTTCGAGCTCGAGCAGAGAGTCCTCCCCCTCTTCGGGAGAAGCAGTGGTCACCGAGATCAATATCGCACGGTCACGGTTAGGATGACGTTTTCGGGCCGTTTGCCGCACCCTGGCCATCTCGTTCTCAAGCGATTCGATCAGCACCGTAAAGTCGGTGTCAAGCTGTGACGGTATCGCCGGTTCAAGAAACTGGAATGGGTGAGAATCGATCGCACCGTTCGCCGAGCCGATCGAATTTCCGCTTACCGAGGTGGCGGGAAGCAGGTGGGCAGAATGGACCAGGCCGGGCAGCCCACTCGAGCGTTCGACCTGAATGATGGACATTAGGTCAAGCCGCAGCAGAGCTAGGTCGGTAAGGTCGTCCTGCGTCAGCGGCTCACCCAGAAGGTGCGTATGAACGCAGCGAAGGCCCCGAAAACGGTCCTCAGAAACTCGCGAACGCCCAATATCGGGCATCTCGATCTGTTTTGCCGTCCCTATCATCACATATTCCACCTTTCCCTTCCGGTTCAGCAAAACGCCGATCTGTCGCCCCGTCTTATTCGACAATTCCGACAACTGCCTTGCAAGTTCTGGAGAAACTATCTCGTTGGGCGGAACACGTCTTGTCGCCAAACGCTCGATACGCCGAAGCTGATTATGCTTCAGGCCTTGTGTGAATCCATTTACTACGCTGATAAGCTAACGTACCTCAAAAAATCGATATCATTGCTAATTATATCAGATACGGCCTGTGCGATTTCGATTCTTCACTCTTCGGCCGCCTACCACGCCCCAGAAACGCTGCATCGTTCAAGTTTGGCTTGAACCCTCCCAAGCATATCAATAGAATCTTCCTGTGCAGCCGAGAACAAAACGACAAAAAGAGGTGTTTGAATATATATCCGGATTTTTGGATAGGAACGGCTATCACCCATCGTACCAGCAGATCGCCCGCCAGCTTGGCGTGTCATCAAAAGGCGGGATACAGCGGCACATCATCGCGCTCGAAAACCAAGGCCTTCTAGAGCGTCGGCGCGAGAACGGAAGCTTTGGAATCGAGATACGGTCAAAACGCGTAGAGACCGAAAGCGTTTGCAGCGTTGAGATGTTGGGGGGGCACGGTACTGGCGATGCTTTGTCCGCCGTAGGCGGGCCCGTGATCGCTGTTCCCAGATTTCTGATCGGCTCACTTTCTCCCGACAATATTTTTGTGGTCAGGATGACGGATGATTCCATGGTCGAGAAACAGCTCTGTGAGGACGATATCGTGCTTTTCGAGCGCCGATCTTACGCTCGCCGCGGGGAGATCGTTGCGGCTTACTGCGAGGGATCGGGGCTGGTCATTCGCAGATACTTTCACAAAGGCGTTGAAATAGAATTGCGTCCGGCAGCAGAAGACCTGGAACCCCAGGTCTTCCCGGCTGATGAGGTTTCGATCATCGGGGTTTACCGAGGGCTGATGCGTCCCGCGCTTCCCGCTTAAGGTCCGGCCAATGTGGCCGCCAGAGTATCGTTCGCTCAAGCCTCTTTTGAAAGAACAGCCGAAAAGGGGCTCTCACCGCTTCCTCCTCAGCCGCATGGTGAAAAGCAACCGCACTCCCTTTAGGGCGATCGCCGGTCAACACCGGCCACCTCGCGGTACAATTCGGCGTAGCGCGAGGCGATCAACCCCTTGTCGAAACGAGCCACATTTCTTGTTCCGTTCTCCACCAAACGCTCACGAAAAGATGGGTCACAAATGAGAGTCTCGATGCCCTTTCGTATATCGGCCGGGTCGCGGGGATCCACCAGCACGGCACCGCCATCACCGGCTACTTCCCGCATCGGCCTAAGGTCACTTGTAACAACCGGCCTTCTCATCGCTTGGCCCTCGATCACAGGCAGGCCAAATCCCTCATAAGTTGAGCAGAACGCGACGATGTCGCACTCATCGTATTCCTTTCTTAACTGCTCTGGGGTCAACTGTGAGCGTACCTCATATCGAACTCTGCCCTCGCTCAAAAGCGACCGCAAGTCCTCGTCCACTTCGCCGATCAAGACCAGAACGCATGAGAGCCCGCTAACAGCTCGCACCAGGTTCTCCACGTTCTTGTTTGGCGCGGTGCCGACCTGCAGTATGCGTGGTTCTGTTTGGTTAAACTCGCGGCGTTCGGAGACTTCGAACCTATCATCCAGCGGGTTATCGATCACACGCACCTTCCCTCGGGCTGACGGAACTGTCTGTTCTATCTCATCCCGGGTTGCCTCGGAGATAACCGTAATATACTTGAGCCGTCTTGCGGGCAGGTCAAGAAGCAATTTCTTCAAGGCCCATCGCCGCAGCCCGTACCTTGTATGCAGGAATCCAAGATCGTGTATCGTAAGAACAGTCTTGTCTCTGGGCAGCACTAACGCAATGTAATGACAATGTCCGGTGACGTGAAAAACATCCGGCCCGATATTCGGTCGAAAAAATACGAGGTTCCGCAGCATTCCCGTCAGCGTGTTGGGATACGGAAGCTGCTGAAAATCGGTTTCGAACTCTTTTGGGTCGAGTCCCTCGCTGACCCGTCGAAACACATTCTCGACACTGACGAAATAGTCGAATTTTCTTTCGACAAATTGTACTTTCAGCTTGCCCATCATGATCGGCGTTCGGCTCATGGGCCGGGGCGAGAAAACTAGAGTGTAACAACAAGCGGCTGGTGCCCGCTAATCTTTCAGTTGCTGACTCGTGCAAGTTCAAGCCCTCGTGCCGCATTTGCCAATCGATCTTTACAAAGCTAACCTAAATTTTTATGCCCAACCAGCCGACTCCAAACGCAAGTTACAGCCTCACGCTCAGGATCAGGATACACAATCAACCGGGCAAGCTCGGCGAGATAACTACTGCCATCGGAAAAGCCGGCGGTGATATTGAGGGGATCGACATTGTCAGCGTCGGGCGTGATTTTCTCATCCGTGACATTACGGTAAATGCCGCGTCGGAAAAGCACGATGAAGAGATAGTTGCGGCCCTGAACGACATTGACGGCGTCGAGGTAGTGAACATTTCGGACCGTACCTTCCTGATGCACCTCGGCGGAAAGATCGAGGTCACCTCGAAGATCCCTCTCAAGACCCGCAGCGATCTTTCTATGGCATACACGCCCGGCGTCGCTCGCGTCTGCGAGGCGATCCACAAAGATCCGGAAAAGGTATTTAACCTAACGATAAAAAAGAACACGGTGGCTGTGATCACCGATGGAACGGCGGTGCTCGGCCTGGGCGACATCGGCCCAGCGGCAGCAATGCCGGTGATGGAAGGCAAAGCTCAGCTCTTTAAGGAGTTTGCCGGCGTGGACGCCTTTCCCATCTGTCTCGGTACTAAAGACCCGCATGAGATCGTCCAAACCATTAAGAACATCGCGGTCGGTTTCGGCGGCATAAATCTCGAAGACATCTCGGCCCCACGCTGCTTCGAGATCGAAGAACGCCTCAAGGAAGAGCTGGACATTCCGGTCTTTCACGACGACCAGCACGGCACCGCCGTCGTGGTGCTCGCCGCTCTGATAAACGCTCTAAAGATCGTCGGCAAAAAGATGGAGGATATCAAGCTGGTGGTCAACGGCATTGGCGCCGCCGGCGTTGCGTGCTCAAAGATCGTAATGGCCGCCGGCGTAAAGAACATCGTCGGGTGCGACACGACCGGGGCTATCTACGAAGCACGAAAAGAACATATGAACTGGGTAAAGGATTGGTACGCGAGAAACACCAATCCGGGCCGCGAACAGGGCACCGTCCACGACGTTATCGCGGGAGCTGATGTATTCTTCGGCCTGTCTGCTCCGGGGATCATCGGGCCGGAAGACCTGAAGCGGATGGCTTCTGATCCGATCGTCTTCGCAATGGCTAACCCCGTGCCCGAGATAATGCCGGAAGATGCCGCCGGCCTTGCGGCAGTGATGGCTACCGGGCGTTCTGATTATCCCAACCAGATCAACAATGTGCTTTGCTTTCCGGGCATTTTCCGCGGCGCATTGAACTGCCGGGCCTCGCGCATCAATGAAAAAATGAAACTCGCCGCCGCAGAAGCGATCGCCGGGATCATATCCGAGGGGGAACTCCACCCCGACTACATCATCCCTTCTGTCTTTGACAAGCGGGTTGGTGAGGCCGTCGCCGCCCGGGTTGAGGATGCCGCTTACGAAACCGGTGTCGCACGCCGCGAACGCGCCAAGGCCGAGACCCAATTCCTCACACAAAACAGCGAATAGCGTTGCCAGTATTTACAAAATTTTTACACTGCACGGCTCGATTCTGATATATCCTTAAAGACGGAGAACGCCGCCGTCGCATGATCAGAAAAAAACTCAGCGAATTGCCGGTAGAAGAGCTCGCGAATGCATTGACGCACGGCTTCGGCCTCATCTTGAGCGTTATAGGTTTTGCGATCCTCCTCGTCCTAGCCGCTATGCGCGGCGATCCGTGGCTCATCTCGGGCTGTGTGGTCTATGGGATGTCCCTGATCATTCTTTACACCGCCTCCACTGTTTACCACGGCACGACCTCACCCGAGCTGAAAAAGGTCCTCCAGTTGGTGGACCACTGTTGTATTTATGTCCTGATCGCCGGCACGTACACGCCGTTCGCTCTCGTTCTTTCGGGCGGCAGCCTAGGCCGCGGGCTTCTCGCCGGCATATGGATGCTTGCCGCCTCCGGTATTGCGCTCAAGATCATCTTCGGCAACCGCTTCCCGATACTTACCGTCACCTCATACGTGATAATGGGCTGGATAGGTATCGTTGCCATCCAACCGCTCTTTCTCGCGCTCGGTGCGGTGCCTGTCGCATTGGCCGTGGCCGGCGGCCTGGCATATACCATCGGCGTCGTCTTTTTCCCGTGGAAAAGCATCCGCCACCATCACGCTATCTTTCACGTGTTCGTGATGGCCGGCAGCATTCTCCACTACATTGCCGTCGCTTTCTTCGTTGTTCCCTACGCTGCGAATTTATAGCCGAGGCCGTGCACGGTTTGAATAAATTGCGGATGCTTGGGGTTTTCTTCCAGTTTCTGGCGAAGCCACGCGATATGGACATCGACGGTGCGTGTTGAGGGCATCGCATCGTAGCCCCAGACCTCGTCGAGAAGATGGTCGCGAGAATGAACGTGCCCTCGGTTCTCAATTAGGAATTGAAGCAGTTTAAACTCCATGGCCGAAAGCTCGATCAGCTGCTCGTTCTTTGTCACTTCGGCACGTCTGAAATCGATCGCTACCCCGCCAAATCGATACGTTTCTTTCGCACCAGATTTGCCGTTATCCAAATTCGCCGGCGACCGCCGGAGCAAAGCCTCCACACGGGCAAGCAGCTCGATCATCTCAAACGGTTTTGTCAGATAATCATCGGCCCCGAGCTTAAGCCCCAGCACCTTGTCGATGGTCTCGCCCTTGGCGGTGAGCATAAGTATCGGTGTCGAAACGCCCTTCTGCCGCAGGTCGCGGCAAACGTCGTAACCGTTCTTTTTGGGCAGCATCACGTCGAGCACGATCAGGTCAAAGGCCGCTTCACATGCCTTTTCAGATCCGCTGACCCCGTCGCTCGCCGAGACCACCTCGAAGCCCTCGCTCCTCAATCGGTCGGTCAGCGTCAGCACCAGGCCCTCTTCATCCTCTACCAGCAGAATTCGCATCGCTTAAGATACAGAACCAACGGTCATAAACTGCTTTGGCTGATCTCTATCGTAAACTTACTTCCCCGCCCAAGTTCGCTTTCTGCGACGACCTTGCCGCCGTGGGCTTCGGCGATTTCATTGACCAACGCCAGCCCGAGCCCGTTGCCGTGTATCTGCGCATCGACCACGTTTCGCGCCCTGTAAAAGGGCTCGAAAATGTGCCGCAGGTCATCTCCGCCGATACCGATGCCGCGATCTTCGACTGACAATCGCAGCACTCCACGGCCATTCTCTGCCGAGACCCTGATCCACTTGGTCCCGTTGCTGTATTTGACGGAGTTGTTGATCAGGTTCTGCAGCGCAGAAGAAAGCGCGGCCGCGTCGGCCTTGATCGTCGGCAGGTTCTTATCGACCGAAGTCTCCAGCTCAACTCCGCTTTCTTCAAGCAGCGGCCGGCATTCCTCAATAGCGGTGTTCACTATGTTCGAAACATCTGCGTCGGTAAAGTTGTATTTCCGTTTTCCCGAACGCGCTCCGGCAAACTGCAGTATCTGCTCGACCATCACAGAGATCTTCCTGCCCTCGCCTTTTATCAGGTCGCCGTATTGCGACACCTGTCTCTGGTCTTTCGCGATCCCGTCAGCGAGATTCTCACTTGCCGAATAGATGACCGCAAGCGGAGTCCGAAACTCGTGCGATACTGACGAGACGAAATCGATCTGCCTCTGTGCAAATCTGCGGGCACGGAGCGACGAAAGCACGATCGCAACTATCGATCCGACAAGCAGCAGATAAATGGCAAGGCCGATCAGAAATTTCTTCGTCAGATCAGCCCGAATAAAAGAATCTATCGAGCCCGCATTGTGAACCACGCCAAGTGTCCATACATCGCCATCCTCTTTGCCTTTTGAGATAACGGATGTCCTCGTGCTCACATTTCCGCTTTCGGACCCGCCCGGCCGCACTTCTACGGTGAACGTCCCGGTCTTTGTGCCGTCGGGCGTTGTTTCGCTGTGGGTAAATGTCTTGCTTTCGATCCGTTCGCTTACCACCACCCCGGGGACCTTTGCGGGCAATTGCTGCGGCCAGACTCCTCGATTGGCGAGGATAAGCAGGTTATCCGGGGTCAGATTCATCAGCCCGGCCTTGGCATCAGGGCCCGACACCCCGCCAAAGGGCTGATAGACGGCGTCACCGTTCTTGTCGGCCACCGATATACGAAAATTACCCTCCGGAAAATGCTTCGCGGCCAGCGCAGGCAGTATCCGATCGGAAATGACCGAGCGGTCGAGAAAAATCACAAGATGGCCGATGCGTTCGGGCATCGCCACTATTGGCACCCCTTTTTCTAATGTACGGCGAAAAATGACTCGGTCCCCCCGGGGCTCGTCCTTAAAAACGGGCATCACAAACGCATTCTCATCGTCAAGGAAAGACCTCGGCGGCCGCTCCGCCTCGGCCTTAGTCCGGAGTGATTCGAGCTCTGACGTTAACGGTGCAACTACAAAACTCTGAAGAGCCGGGTCGAACCGCAGCGGTTCGGCAACGCCTTTACGGAAATAATAAAGCTCGCGGATAAGCTCGGGATAAGCAGCTTTTGATCTCCATAGTTCGTAACGCTGGGCAAACTCCTCCCAGTTCCCTTTTTCCCAGCTTGCCGGATCCATTTGAAAGCTGAAATAGGCTGCTTGCAGTTCGCGATTGAATTCGCCGGCGAAATTGTTCGTGTCCGCTTCGACGCGTTTTTGCAACCGCTCGCGTTCTACATCGCCGGCCTGCCTGAGCCAGTGGTATTGTAGGCCCATAAAAAGCGTCAGGATCCCGAGGACGGCGCCAAGTGCGATATTTGTAACCAGCGAGCTTTTCATAACGCCGTTATATACGACCAGTGCGATTTTCCACCTTTGAAATGCGGTTGTAAATAGATTTAAGCGACATTTTACATTCTTAACAAACTCTTTGCGTCGTCTTAACCAATCGCACGAAACTGCGTGGAATAATTCGTACAGTCCGGTCGGGGTCACATTCATTTCGTCGTTCTGATATGTGTTCATAACGCGGCCTCGCCGGGTGAGATCAGAGAAAACATCTGGAGACTTAAAATGAAAAGATTCGCAATTTCAGTTCTTTCGATATCCGTATTCTTCGTCGGCCTCGGTTCGCTCGCCAAGCAGGTCGGTGCAACATTCAAGTCAGACGAAAAGGCCCTTGAGATCGTCGCCAAATCGCGTGCGGCACTGGGCGGCGAGGCCGCGTTGGCACAGGTTCGCAGCCTGGTCATTACCGGCCGCTCGATCCATCAGTTCAAGGTCGATGGCACCGAGCGTTCCGACGTTGGCGAGACCGAGATCGCCATTCAGTTCCCGGACAAGATGAGCAAGTCCATAAAGATCGGCAACCCCGACGCTATTGCAAAAAAGGGAGTTGTGACGAAACATGACGTGATCGCGACGACTGACGCCGGCCCGCAAAGGGTCAGGATAGAGGGCGAAGCGGGCGAGTTTACGACCGCCGACGGCAAGAAGATCGTCATCCGAAAGGCTGACTGGCCCGGCGCCGAATTTACCGGCACGGAAGGCAAGGCCTTTGTCTTAAAGACGACGCCGGGGGCCGACGGCGAATTCGTGACCGAAGACGGAAAGCGTGTGGTGATTCGCACGTCTGAGGTGAGCGAAGGCGTCATCACCGTAAAAGGCGCAGATGGCAAGGCTATTACGGTTGCCCGTGCCGCACATCCGGCAGAGGCCAAACGCAGCAACGAACTGGTCCGGCTTGCTCTTTCGCTATTGCTCACGGCTCCCGAAGGTATGCCGGTCAGCTTTCGATTCGCAGGTGAGAGCGATGTTGACGGCGTTCCCGTCAACATTGTCGCAGCCGCGGCTGCAGGCTCGACCTACAAGCTCTATATCGGAAAATCGACCAGCTTGCCCGTTGCCGTCAGCTATGTGGGCGCTCCCGAGCCGGTCGTGATGCGATTCGCGAAAGACGGAGCTTCGCCCGAAGATCTGGCCCGTGACAATGTTGTGTTTACAAGAAAGATCGATGCCGCTGCGCCTGTCGAAACACTGGTCCGCTTGGCTGATTACAGAAACGCGGGCACGGTATTGCTGCCTTACAAATGGACCACCAGCACTGGCGGGAATGTGAGGGAGATCTTCGAGGTAAGCTCGTTCGACATCAATCCGGCGAATATCGCCGGGAGATTTGCGAATCACCACATCCTTGTCAAGACCAAAAAGCACGACGGCCAATAGTCCCGATCGAATAAAACAATCTTGGCGGCGCCCGATTTCGGGGCCGCCTTTTCTTTTTTCATCCGACTTTTGACAAGTACTTCAGCGGCCTTGATCACACTTTCGCTTCGGCTCCCCTTAGCCGGGCGGCTAATTTTGGCACAAGCGTTTTGGCAGCGTCGATGGCAGGTTTGATATGACGGTGATTGGTGAAATGACCGGCGACAAAAATTCCGGGCACGTTCGTCTCGAATGTCTCGTGGTCGTAAACCGGCACCTCGCCGTGCTTGCCCCGTTCTGTTTCGACTCCTAGCGACTTCAGCATCCTCAGATCGGCATCGGAACCTATCAAAATAAATACGACGTCGTTTTCGATCACGACCCGCTCGCCCGTTTCGCTCTCGAGATCGACCTCGTTTTCGCGTATCTCGACCACCTTGCCAAGGAAGAAAAGCTTCAGGCAATTCTCTTTCAGCTCTTCTTCAAGCGGCTGCTTCACCCAATATTTAATACAGCCCTGCTTGGGATCACTGTTTTCCCAATCGTCGCGAAATATCGCAAGCGTAGTCTCCGCACCTTCCTGTGCCAGGAACAGCGCAGCCTCGCCCGCCGAATTCCCGCCGCCGACGACAAGTGCCTTTTTCTTAACCCACGGATACGTCTCTCGAAAATGATCATGCACTTTGGGGAGGTCCTCGCCGGGTACATTCAGCCGCCGCGGATGGTCCATCGCCCCGATAGCGAAGAGGACACTTCGAGTTTCGTACTCGCCTTTGTCTGAGGTGACCAGAAATGATCGCGGGCCTTTCGATCCCTTCTTGTCGTCTTTTTCTTCTGTTCCTTCTTTCGTGTGTTTCGCGGAGGATCTCTTTTCCGTGTTTTGCGCGGCGCCTTCTTGATCAAAAGCAGGGACTACGGAAAGGACCTCTTCCTCCGCCCTGATATCCAGTTCGTTATCCAGCGCGAACCGGACATAGTAAGAAAGCAGCTCCTCCCGCGTTGGCTTCTCGCGGGCGGGTTTCAGATCGCCCTCGTTGAACTCAAGCTCGTTCGTCGTTGAAAACACCGTCAGCCCGACCGGGTAGTTGTAGATCGTGTTCGCGATCAGCCCCTTTTCGATCACAACGTGATCCAGGCCCGCCTTCTTCGCCTCATACGCCGCCGCTATACCCGCCGGCCCGGCACCAATGATGACAAGATCAAACACTCTCGAGCCCCTTCAACGCTTCAGTAAACTTCTCGATCTGTACATTCGTGACCTCAAGATTCCGCTTCGACTCAAGATACTTCTGCCATTCGGCGGTCATTGTCAGGGCATTGAGCGTGTCCTCGTCGAGGGCGTGCGACATTACGACTAGCAGGTCGCTCAACGCCTCGTGGCCGTCCAGAAGCGATTGGATGATAGTGTACGCCAGTTTTGCGTTCGGCAGGTCGATGTCGCGTTCTTCGTTGTTCATAATGGCTGCGTGAATGCTATTTCAAAAAAAGGCAGGCCCTCCACCTTCACGGCGACCTCGCCAACTGCCAACATGGTTCCATTCGCAAGATGATCGTAGCGTACGAAAGCAAGTGCGATTGTCTTTTGAAGCGTTGGCGAAAACGTGACCGAGGTGATCCGGCCTGCGTTCTTGCCGTCGGGGGTGGTGATATCGATCGGAAGGCGGACGCCCCCGTCCGCGATCGCTGCTTGCGGCACTGTGGCCTTGGCGTCGTGGTCTTCACTTTCGGCCGCCCGCATCGTTTGCTCAAAAACCAAACCAGTCAATTGCTTGGCGACGTGCCCGCGGAAGTGGATACGAGCGATGATCTCCTGGCCGATATAGCAGCCTTTTGTATAAGAGATCATGCCGTCGAGCCCGAGCTCAGGCACGATCGTTGTCTCATCCATGTCGAAGCCGAACTTTGGAATGCCCGATTCGATGCGAAGCACCTCAAATGTATCGTCATCGATCACTACTGCATTCTGTAACCCCTCGACCCAACTTGCCGGCGCCCCTGCTTCGATAAACACCCCAACAGATCCGCCTCGCGTCGCATGAAACGCCGCCCCTCCTTCGTAAAGAGAGGAGATTTCCGAAACGCCGAATAATTCGAAATAACGGTACTGATCCGAAAGATCTTCGACAAAAAAATCACCAGCGAATGTGAATCGAAACAAATTTTGAAAGACCTTCTCGCGCGTCGCTTCTTCCGTCTCGATCAAAAACCTGTCGCCCTGCCGCAGCACGCGAACTAATGCCAGCAGCCGCCCTTGGGCATTCGGGAACGCGGCAAGCATCTGCCCGCCGTCGTCGAGCGTCTTCATATCGTTCGTGATCATTCCGTCCAGAAACTGCACGGCCTCTTTGCCCCAAACGGCGATCAGCCCTCGCGGCATCTTGATATAGCCCGTCCCGCCTGAGCGAATGTGTCCATAAACATCAGTTTCCATTCAATTTAATTCTATGAAATGAAGGGCGAAGTAACTACTTCGGAATAACTCATATCTGGCAGTCGGCAGCTGATAGCTTATGGCTGGAAGCCGGAAACCAAACGTACACGATCATGATCTCAAGTTCTCACTTATCCTGAGATCAACGAGCCGAGTCTCTGAAAGTGCTCAAGCTGCAGCCCGAGTCCGCGTTGAGCGGCGATCACCTGCGGGCTCGGGTGATAAAGCGGGACGAGCATCCGGCCGTACCAGCTTACGACGCGGCCGGCATCGGCCTTTAGTGTCAGCCCGTGCGGCTCGATCGCCTTTAACGCTTCAAGGGCGACGCTCCCCAGCGTTGCCACGATCAGCGGATCGATCAGGTCGAGCGTTCGTTTCATGAACGCCGAGCAGTTCTTTATCTCCGTCCGTGTTGGTTTTCGGTTCGCGTCGGTCGCTGTCCTCGGGCTGCACATCACGGCGTTCGTTATGAAGATCTCCTCGCGAGTAAGGCCAATGGAATCTAGAAGCAACTGGAAATTCTCGCCCGACTTGTCGCCGTAAAACGGCCGCCGTGTGCGGTCAGCGCCCTGCCGCCCGGGAGCCTCAGCGATAAACATCACGCGCGGCTCAAGGGTGCCGTTCAGTTCGCTCAGCACGGCCGTTTTATCGGCTAGGTCAGGACAGATGCGGCAGCGCTGCGCCTCGTTGCAAAGACGGTCAAACTTTTCTCGCTTGGACAATCCTATCATCGGATTTGTTAGAATATCCTTTTACAGACGTTACCAAAAACCTGATATAAAATGAGCCAAATTAACGAAGAACTCGTATTGAACTCCCTCAAGCAGATAATCGATCCCGATCTCCGCAAAGACATCGTCACGCTCGGCTTTGTCCGCGATCTTGCGATCGACGGCGGCGACGTATCATTCCGTATTGTCCTGACGACCCCGGCCTGTCCCGTTAAAGAGCAGATGGAGTCGCAGGCGGTCGAGATCGTGTCTGCGATCGAAGGCGTCAATAATGTAAAGGTCACCATGGATGCCGAGGTGCCGCAGGGTCGCGGCATAGCCAACAACGTTGCCATTCCCGGCGTCAAGAACATCATCGCCGTCTCGAGCGGCAAAGGCGGCGTCGGCAAATCGACCGTGGCTGTTAATCTTGCCGTCGCGCTCGCCCAGAACGGAGCGAAGGTCGGCATCATGGATGCCGATGTTTACGGCCCGAACATTCCGCTGATGCTCGGCACCGGCTACGACCAGCCCGAAGTCGAGAACGGCCAATTGAAACCGATCGAAGCCCACGGCGTAAAGATGATCTCGATGGCGGTGCTTGTGCCGCCGGACAAGCCGATGATCCTTCGCGGCCCGATGCTCCACGGCGTCGTTCGGCAGTTTTTGACCGATGTAAACTGGGGCGAACTCGATTACCTCATCGTCGATATGCCGCCGGGAACGGGCGACGTGCAGCTTTCGCTCGCACAGCTTGTGCCCGTCCAGGGAGCGGTACTCGTCACCACGCCACAGGAAGTTTCCCTTTCCGACGTTCGCCGTGCGGTGAAGATGTTCGAGACGGTGAACGTGCCGGTCCTCGGCGTGATAGAGAATATGTCCTATTTCATCGCACCCGACACCGGCAACCGCTACGAGATATTCGGCAAGGGAGGCGGCGAAAGGCTGGCCGCCGAATACGGCCTCAACTTCCTCGGACAGGTCCCGCTCGGACTCGAGGTCCGCGAGGGAGGCGACAACGGCAAGCCCGTCGTCGTTTCGGCACCCGATTCGCCTCAGTCGGCCGCTTTCCGGACCGTTGCGGAGGAGGTCGCCCGACACGTATCCATCGAAGCAATGAAGCCCGAGCTCGTTATCGTCTCTCGGGCCCAGCCGTAACTGCTGATGTTTGAACGTTTTAAGGAAGACGCTGGCCGCGGCCTTTCCGAGTTTACCGACAGCGACCATTCGCGGCGAACTTACCTTTGGATGATGGCCGCCGGCCTGGCCGTCAACCTTCTTTCGTGGATCGTCGCATTGATCACACCGGAGACGATCGCTGGATGGGTCGGCCTCGTCGCCGACCTCTCGAACCGCGTCAAGGCGTTCCTTTTGGCATTTCCTTTCTGGTCCACGTTCGCGGCGGCATACGCGGCGCTCAGGCTTCCACGTTACTCAAGCACTACCGCTGCGATCGGCGATGACGATCTGATGGCCTCCTTCCGAGACACCGAGCGCAACAGCTACCTCCGCAGCCGCATCCTGCTCGCCCTCGCCGCAGCGGCACTCAATGTTATATTTCTTGTCGTCGCCCTGATATGGTTTGGATAGGGGATAAACCATTGTATTTTCTGCAGAGTTGGTTTAATATTTACATTAACGTAAGGATTCGCTTCGGCGGGTCCTGATTTTTGCGAGGAGACGCTATAAACACTATGTCAGCAGTTGCAGCACCTTCGGTAGAAATGACGGTCACACCGACCGCGATCGAAGAGATCAAAAAGTTTTTTGCCGGCGAAGAGGACCTGCCGGAAACGGCCGGGCTAAGGGTCCGCGTCGTGCCTGGCGGCTGTTCCGGATTTCAGTACAGCCTCAACATCGAGGAAGAGTCCAAACAAGGCGATTTTATCCTCGACAAAGATGGCGTCACGCTCTTCGTCGATATGTTCTCAGCGCAATATCTGAACGGCATCACCATCGACCATACGACCAATATGATGGGCTCGGGCTTCACTTTCGAAAACCCGAATGCCACCGGCGGCTGCGGCTGCGGCACCTCGTTCTCGGCCTAGAAAGGGGGCTGCTAAATACTACTATCGAATGACTTGACCGGTCTTGCAGGCCGGTCAATCGTTTTTTTTGGAACGACTCTTTGATTCGACCTTTTCCTGTGGCATACGACAGGACAACTTTACGCTCGGAAGGTGGTAAAGGAATGCGGGGTCTCCTTAGGGAAGGAGACCTTTGTCGTCTATCCGGCCTTCACGCACCGCTTGCATTGCACCCGGACAAAATGCTAGCCTCTTTTTTGGCATAGGATCATCGGCAAATTTGTTCACAAGATGATCGGCCTCAACCTCACGGGGCCCTGCGTGCCAATAGGAAATAAAGAAAAGATCGAATCGGGCAATAAGCGTCGGAAATAACCGCGATCGCGTTATTTTGCTTTTTGCATTCCGGGCACCTCGGCAGGCGATGCCTTTTCTTGCCCGGCACGTTCGATCAAAAGGAGACTAAGTTTTGATCAATTTTTGTAAGGGCCTGGCAATGGCAGCGGCCGTCCTCTCTTTTGGGGCCTCGGCATTTGCTCAGGACAATTCGGCGCCTACAAGGCCTCGGGTTGTCACCACCGGATCGAGCCAACCAGTCCATACCTCGGAAACACCGCGAACGCAGACTGTCGTTACTCAAACCTCAAGCCGACCGATCCGCCCCCCTCTTCTAAACGAAATCCCGACACCCGAAAGCCCGAAACCGCTCGTCAAAAAGACCGTCTCGTCTGCACCGATGAATTCCGTTGCGGCGCTGCCGGCGTCGAGACTGGTTTACGATCGCGGGATGTCGTCGATGATAATGAACGGCATCAATTCGAGGCTAGGAATACCGTATCTTTACGGAGCGACCGGCCCTAATAGATACGATTGCTCGGGTTTTGTCTGGAGCGTTTTTCGCGATGCCGGCATAGATTTCATCCGTTCCAGCGCCAGATCACTTTGGCAGGCCAGCATCCCGGTAGAGGGTCCCGAACGATACAGATTCGGCACTCTTGTGTTTATGAACAACCTCGGGCATATGGGCATCGTCGCCGATGAAAACGGCTTTTACCACGCCTCATCGAGCAAAGGCATCACCTACTCGCCCTTCAAAGGTTATTGGGAAAAGCGGATAAACGGCTTTCGGCGTTTGCCGCTGTCGCCTATCGAAGTAATGGAAACCGACGAACCGTAAACGGGAATAGATCGAGATCATCGGGCCCGGCAGTCGTCGCGACCGCCGGGTTTTCTGCGCCTGATAAGCCGTCGCATTCCACGAAATTTCCGTGAAGGCGAAATAGTCGGTCTTTTTGACCGAACCTAGTGTCGTATTGACCTTATATGATATAATCCGTGGAAACGAAATTTCTTTAGACATTTTCGCTCGATTAAAAGAGAGAAGGAAGCTCGGCGTTGCGACGCCTTGCCCACTTAAAAGGAGTTAAGCATGATGTCTACACCCATCCCTGTTGCGCGTTTCGTTTCGGCTCTTCTAGTTATTGCGGCATTTGCTTTTTCTTTATTCGGACAAAACGTTGCTGACGCCGACCCGATAAAGACCAGCGAGACATCTACCATTAAAAGCGTTAAAAAGATCATTTCGGCACCCAATGCACTGGTGGATCCCGTTGTTTTCAATGGCCAGAACATTAATTGTGCGAACCTCGACGCCTTACATGCTAACGGCGTAGGCGATATCCGCTTCTCCCATATAATCAACAATAATGAGTTGAAACTAAATTTCAGTGACCCTAACGGCACATTTCCGTTCACCAATAATCCAGCACCGTTTGAAAGAATCGTCGTTGGTCCCCAGGATGCTACAAAATCAGTGACCGTAACGTCTTCATCGAACCCTGGTTTGGTGTCTTCGTGGAGTTCGCAGATTCAGATAACGGCTGTCATCGTAAAGGTGGGAAATACTTCCTACGTATATCCGTACAAACCGTTCAAGATGAGCGATACAGACCTTGTGACCGGTGACCCACGCGGAATCAGTCATTTGACTTTTTGCTTTGGTGATCCGACAAACCCGACAGCAGCTGACGCTTCCATTAGCGGACACGTAGTTGATGCGAACGGCATGGGTATTTCAAAGGCACAACTCGTTCTGATAAACGGAGCAACGGGTGAAGCAAGAATAACTATGACAAGCCCTTTCGGCTACTACACTTTCAGCGGGTTAGAAGTGAATGAACTGTACGTCATTAACGTGAGCCATAAACGATACGCCTTTCCGGAAAAACAAAGGGTCGTTTCGTTGACTGACGATCTGACGGGAATGGACTTTGTCGGGTCGACAAGCCACTGAGCCGATGGACATGATTCGCCTAAACTAAACAGGAAAGTTCCGCCCATCCACTACAAGAAAGGCCAAGCCCGCATCAGATTCACGGTGCGGGCATTGTATCGGTCACACTATAAATCCCGGACGCGACGAAAGGTCTTTACATTCGGTGACCGCTGCGATCTTGTTGATCGCTATATAAATATCCAAGCCGTCTTCATTCCTAAGCCGCACGACTCCGTTACTGGATTCCACAACTTCGCCGCGATAGACCGCGTTCGATCCGCAGTTTACGTCTATCTTCTTGCCCTTAAATTCGTCGATCAGTTTCTCCATCTTGATACGCAGACCTAACCCAATTCGGAGCTCACATCATTGCTAATTTTAACCGTTTTCCAGAAAAAAACGAATCCGCCCAAAAATCATTCAATTTGACCGAAACCCCCATTTTTTCAGGTCGAAATGCAAAAAACTTGTTGACACTCGTTTGGCAGTATTATACATTCACGATTAGCCGACCATTAGTGTCGTTCCTTACCAAACTCCCAAGAACCTTCTAAGAGAAACATCAAAGCTTTCCCGGAGTACCCAATGAAAAAAATCTGGATCTTTTTCTCAGTCATTGCCCTTGGAGCGGTCGCAGTAATGTTGAACCCGTCCAAGATCGAAGGGCAGCATTCAAAACTAAGAAAGGCGGCAGAACCGATTCCGAATCGGTACGTTGTAGCACTTGATCCGGTCGCAATGCGATCGAACGGTGAAACTTCTGACAAGATCGCCGAAAGGCTTTCTCACAGATACGGTGCCGCTGTGGACCGTGTATTCCGCCATGCAGTGAAAGGATTCTCGGCAGCGATGAACGAAAAGCAGGCCGAAGCTCTCAGCCGGGATCCGAATGTTCTCTTTGTCGAAGAGGATTCCTATATTTCGGTGGAAGCAACACAGCAGAATGCACCGTGGGGGCTGGACCGAGTGGATCAACGCAACGTTCCCCTAAATTCCGCGTATACATATGTCAAGACCGGAACTGGCGTGAACGTTTACGTGATCGATACGGGCATTCGTTCAACGCACGTCGATTTCGGGGGCCGGGCAAGCAAGGATTTTGATTCTATGTACGACGGCCAGAACGGAAACGACTGTCACGGCCATGGTACTCACGTTGCTGCTACGATCGGCGGCAACACGTATGGGGTAGCGAAGAACGCCCGCCTTCACGGCGTTCGCGTGTTGGGCTGCAATGGTATCGGAACCATCGCAAGCGCAGTGGAAGGGATCGATTGGGTCACGGCGAACCATGTCAAACCAGCAGTCGCCAATATGAGCATGGGATCGAATGCCTCGCCGCTGATGGATTTTGCGGTTCAAGGTTCGATAAGCGCCGGGGTGACCTACGTTGTCGCAGCCGGCAACGCAAACGGCGACGCATGCAATTATTCACCTGCTAGGCTCCCAAGCGCCATTACTGTCGGTGCCTCAGATCAGAACGATTCAAGAGCGAGTTTTTCGAACTATGGAGGCTGCGTCGATCTATTTGCACCGGGCGTTGGGATCACCTCGGCGTGGGCGTGGAGTGATAATGCTAGCTTCAACGCCAACGGCACATCGATGGCCACGCCACATGTGGCGGGTACGGTCGCTTTATTCCTTGAGGATAATCCGCACGCATCGCCTGCCCAGGCAACTTCAGCTATTATGGGCGACGCCACAAGCGGGACGATGGGCAGCATGAGCGATGGTTCGCCAAATCTAATGGTATTTACCGCTCCAAATGCACCGACTTCCGGCGGAGCAACGATAACCGGACGGGTTGAGACGGTAGAAGGTCGCGCTATCAGAAATGTACGAATTGTCCTTAGAAACGCGGCCGGCGGCGAGCCTCGTTTCGCATTGACCAATGCATTTGGGTACTATGTGTTCGAAGACGTACAGGTTGGCCAGTTCTACACGCTTGCAACACAGAATAAACAGTACCATTTTCCGAACAGCCCTTACGCATTCACTCTGGGCGAGGACTTTACGGCGATGGCCTTCGTTGGCATACCGTACTGAAGAAAAACGAAAAGTCTGTTGAATTAGACTAGGCCAAAGAATCCCGCCGGGATAATCTAAATAAGAAAAGCCTGTTCGCGAGTAAAATTTCGCGAACAGGCTTTTGTATTTGAGGGCCATTAAAATTAAGTTCGGTCCCAGGCCCTTTCCAAACAAGATTGTGTGTATTCTTCAATACAAAACTGAGTTTCAATCTAATCTGCTAATGCGATCACTTCGCAATTTCGCTATCCGCTTTAGGCGTCACCATCTAAATAATCTCCCGCAACTAGGCAAAAAAAGGTTTACTTTGCGTCTAAGTTGTGCTAAAAGCTTTGGTTAAGCAAGATTTTCGATGGCGTGAACCCGGGGTTAGGGCCTGAGTTTCCGCTTGTGATTGCGCCGCTAGCCGTTCCAGTTTCAAATGAAGCCGGTCCGGCCTGACGCCATAGCCACCTTTCACGGCAGGATGGGCGTGGAGCTTAGACGACAACTACTTTCGGAGTAAAAGAGATTGCCGTTTTCGCTTTTGATTTTTTGTACAGGAGCAGATGAAATATATGAAAACCCACAGCATTACGGGAGCGGTCAAGGCCGGCCCTCGCAAATTACTTGCTTTGGTCGTTGCGGCCTTAGTTTTATCAATCGGGGTTCCGGGTCAACCGCCACCGAATTCGGTTCCGGCGCCTGAGAATCTTGAGGCAGGTGCGTTGGTCATCCCCATGGACAACGTAAACCAGGGAAATGCCGGCGGGACCACATTTAACCTTCGGGCTTATGGCTTGGTCAACCAGCTTTTACAGAATGGTATTCCAGTTAAATGGGCTATCAAGCCTGGTAAAGCCAAGGATGCTGAGGATTTCTCGGCAAACGTCACACGTATAGCCGGTGCCGCTGGCACTGCGGGCCCTGCAACAGTGAGTTTCTCGGGCGGCCCGTTTGTTGTTACACGAGAGTTTGATACACCCTTTGTGCGCGGCCTGATCACGGCCTTCAATGGCGGAGGGACACCAGTAACCGTGTATATTACAAATGCAAGTGTTTCGGTTGATGTAAGGTACACGCTTACTCACAAGCCGAAGATCGCGATCGGTCCGGACGGCGGCAACTTCGGAGCAGGCGTACATCAGGAGCTATTCAATGCGGCTGGCATTCCGAACTATACTTCGGGCGTTGACGATATTGGAAACGCTGGTGCGTGCTATACCCTTGCCACCCAGGCTCACTCGACCGGGACGCAATTCGCGGCCGCATACCGGAGCTTTGTAATTGCTGGAGGCAACCTGCTACTCCAGTGTGCTTCCATTAATACTTTTGAGAACAACCTGGTTAGCGGCCACTTCCAGACTACGCCACCGGGATATTTGGTATTCGGTACTAATGATGGAACGGCCGTCAACACGCCATTGGTCTATCCTGAAGGTTCGATGCCTTTTAACCAATTTATCGGCATCCTTGCGAATCAGGATGGAGCAATTACTGAATATTCCTATGCTCCTGGTGCTTCCGCAGCAAACGGCAACCTCGTATCAGCCCGTAACTCGGGAGCCCATTCAGACAAATTCGTTGCTACGGTCTCCCAATTGGGATCCGGAGACGGCGGTGTTGTATTCGCCCTCGGCGGTCATAACTACTTCAGAACTGATACCGGAGCCTCAGAGATTGAAAGGCTAAATGGCCAGCGAATGATACTGAACGCGGTTTTCGTCCCGGCGGCCACGATCTGTACGCAGGAGCCTGGATCATTCGTGGGATACAAGTCGGTTCGCAGGTTCAATGTTCGGAACGGCGGGCCTCCTTTTGTTCCCGGTGATACGCTTGAATGGACGGTTGATTACATTAACAACAGCCCTTCCAACCAGTTCGATTTTCAGATCCGCGACATCATTGGTGAGATCAATGGGTTCCTAACGTTCGTTCCCGGTTCGGTTTCGATCACCGTTCTTTCGGGAGGTGCTGTGGCTGCATTGAATCCGGCCTATGACGGTGTTGGAGATGATGCCAGCTCCGATCTGCTGGCAGCGGGCGCGTTTCTTCCCTCTGGAGGCCGCATCCAACTGAAGCTAAGGACGGTGATAAACCTTAATGCACCGTTGCCCTACACTCTCTACAATCAGACGACCGGACGAAGCTCTACGGTTGCGCCAAGCCCAAGCACAAAATCGGATGCGGTTGATGCTACAAACGCGGGAATCTTCGATAGCAATCCTCCGACGCCGGACAGTGCTCCGCAAGTCCAAAATGGTGCCATTATCGATCCGACCCAGGTATCGATCAGCGGTGCCCCGACTGCAGCAGAGGTCATGATCGAGGGCAGAACTGTCGACCCGGACGGAAACGGGATCAGGAACGCTTTGGTAACCGTAGTCAACGCGTCGACAGGCGAGATCAAGTGGACTCGTACGGGACTGAACGGTTACTTCCGTGTAGATGAGTTGAACGCTGGCGGTCTTTATCTGGTAACGGTAACGCATAGACGTTTCCGATTCCAGGAAGAACCCTACGTCTTAACTCTTAATGAAAGTCTGATCGGCTTCACCGTCACAGGTTTTGTACCGGAGACAAAAGGGGGCCGTGGAGAAGTAGGCCTAACTAAGGCTGGGAGGTAACTCCCTCTTTCGTCGGTTGAATCCTTCAGCCGATCCTTCATGAAAAAGGCTGTCCGGTCGCTGTTTCGAACGGGCAGCCTTTTTGGCCACAATTATTGGCACATCTGCTCAATTGATCCTTAGAAGACGGGAGATCTCCTGCGGCATTATTCGGAACCGGGACGATAATTCAAGTGTGTCGTCATTCTGAATCTAGTGGAAGAGTAAAGGCAAGATTTCACTTTAGGTAAGATTTATACATTTTTTGGAAGGATTTCAGGATTAAATATATCTAGCAGGAAAGGAAAAAAGGGCCGTCGATCCTTTCAAACGGTCGGATCCGCCAAAACGCTGAAGCAATATGCTTCTTCTGTTAGAGTAGACCGCTCGTGAATCACGTAGAGGAAATGAGTTACATGACGGCACTTGCTAGGTAAGGAATGTGAGAGAGTGTTTACTTTCAATCCGTTTCTGTGTTAAAACTTCGCCTAAGCAATTTTCCATAATACCGTCGGAACCAGCTGTTTCCGAGATGATCACCTCCACTTTTGGCAGCTGTTTGAATGCCAAAACATAAAGGATTGATCGAGATCGATGGTGAACTGTCACCAAAATCCATAGTGACTTCACCATCCTAATTACAGGAGTTTTTTGTCTTTGATTGCCGTTGTTCGGTTTGAAATTGAGAGAGGAGTTAACATGATTATGAACACCCACTTTGAGAATGGATCAGTGCGAAAACTGGCCGGCAATGCACTTGCAGGGTTTTTCGTGCTTTGCTTGATCGCCTTGGGCGTTGCGGCGCAATCGCCGCCGAACGTCCCGCCGCCGCCGGAGAACATTCAGGCCGGTGCATTGATCATCCCAATGGACAATGTCAATCAGGGCAACGCTGCCGGAACGACATTCAATCTTAGGGCCTACGGTTTGGTGAACCAGTTCCTGCAGGCGAACATTCCGGTAAAATGGGCCATCAAGCCCGGTAAGGCTAAGGACGATGTCGATTTTACGGCTAATGTCACCCGTATCAATGGCACGGCCGGCGTCGCCGGACCCGCAACTATCAATTTTTCTGGCGGCTCCTTCATCGTGGCCGTTGAGTATGATACGCCGACACTTCGTACGCTGATTACAAACTTCAGCAGTGTTGGAACGCCCGTAGTTGTTTATAAAACAAACGCCGATGCTCTGGTCGACGTTAGATATAACCTGACGCACAAGCCCAAGATCGCTATCGGGCCAGACGGCGGCGGGTTCGGAGCGGGTGTTCACCAGACCATTTTCAATGCGGCCGGGATCTCGAATTACGATTCTGTGACTGATGATATCATTCAGCCGAATTCGTGTTACACACTCGCGACTCAGGCACACTCGACGTCGTCGGCCTTCGTAGGTGTTTATCGGCAGTTTGTACAGAGCGGAGGAAATCTGTTCCTTCAATGTGCGTCGATCAACACTTTCGAGAACAACGCCAACGGTCACTTCCAAACGACATTGCCGGGTTATTCAGTTTTTGGAACCAATGACGGTACGGCGGTGAACACGACCTTGATCTACCCGGAAGGTGCAATGCCGTTCAATCAGTTCATTGGAACTCTCGCCAATCAGGACGGAGCGATAACCGAATATACCTATGCGCCCGGTGCCGGGCCGGCAAACGGTAACCGCGTCTCGGTCCGCAATAGCGGAGCACATGCAGAGAAATTTGTTGCTACCGTATCTGAGGTCAATGGACCTGCAAATCCGGGCGGGGTTGTCTTCGAGCTGGGCGGGCACGATTATACGAGGACCGAGTCTGGCGCTTCGGAAATCCAGCGGCTGAACGGGCAGAGAATGCTGCTCAACGCGGTGTTTGTACCAGTTACGCGGCCTAATGCATGTGGATTGCAGCAGGCAACTGTCAATGGCTACAAGTCAGTTCGACGTTCTAATATCCGCGTTGGTGGCCCGACCCTGGTTCCTGGGGATACGTTAGAGTGGACGATCGACTATATCAACAACAGCCCAGTGGATGTTACGAACTTCAATATTCGTGACGAGATCAGCGCTGTTGACGGGGTTTTGACCGGAAACCTTACGCTCGTGCCGGGTTCGAACATCGTGACCTTGCTGAGCGGCGGAGCGACGGCGACACGAAATCCGAATTACGACGGTCTCGGTGACGACTCGACGTCCGATCTGCTGGCTCCCGGAGCATTTCTTCCGGTCGGTGGACGCATTCAGGTCAAGGTTCAGACCACGATAAACCTGCTTGGCCCCGGAGGCCAGCCGCATCCGGATGGCCAGACCCTTTACAATCAGACGCTTGCTCGAGGCAATCAGATCGTTGGCACCGTGAAGTCCGACGCGATCGACTGGACAAATACGAGCATTTTCGGTATCGATACGCCTCCAAGTGATAGCCTGCTGCAGCTCCAGAACATCGGTATCCTTGATCCGACGATTGCCCGAATCAAGGGCCCGACGAGAGCGAACGCGACTATCGAAGGACAGGTCCGAACGATGGACGGCTACGCGATCCGTAACGCATTAGTGACGGTCACCAATGCGGCTAACGGTACTTCCCAATCCGTTCGAAGCGATGGGAATGGAAACTTTCGCCTTAATGAGGTTGAAGTTGGGAACTTATATATCCTGAGTGTGCAACACAAGCGATATAGCTTCAACGAAAGCTCGATCATATTGACGCTCACCGACAATGTATCCGGACTAGCCTTTATCGGGCATGTCCCGGAAGCTAAGTCGGGCAATACAACGGTTTCGGTCAAACCAGCCAATTCTAAGAAGTAAAGGCTGGGTTTCCGAAAAGAACAGAGAAAAGAGAGGGCTGCCTGCTTTAGGTTGCCCTCTCTTCATCTTTGAACCGCATTTAGGCTGCGGGTCGTCATTCTCAAATCCCAGCCAACAACATTTATTGGCCTGAAAGCCGATCCAAGCGACCTCTCATCGACCATTTCGAGGCTGTCGGCGGGGCCGTTATTTCCCGAGCTGCCGTCATTCTGGATCGTGAAATAGCGCAAGCCGCAATTGCCAGATCGTGATTGATCGGATCGGATGTCCCATCGTGCACGCGTTCCTTCCATCGCTCGATAAAGCCGGTATCTATATGTCCTTCAATGAATTCAACGTCGTTAACGATCCTTTTGAAAAAGGGGAGAGTCGTTTTTATCCCTCCAATCTCGTATTCCGATAGGGCGCGCTTCAATCTTTCTATTGCCTCGCGGCGGTCCTTTCCGAAGGCTACGAATTTAGAGATCATCGGGTCGTAATGTATCGATACCTCCCCGCCCTCATAAACGCCTCCGTCATCACGAACCCAGGGCCCTTGTGGAATTCTGAGCCTCTTGATGCGACCAGGTGAGGGAAGGAAATCATTGTCGGCATCTTCAGCATATACCCGGCATTCGATTGCGTGTCCGACAAAGCGAACTTCCTCTTGACGAAATGATAGCTCCCTACCCGCAGCCACTGAAATTTGCTCTCGCACGAGATCAATCCCGGTCACCAGTTCGGTTACTGGATGTTCCACCTGGAGGCGAGTATTCATTTCGAGAAAATAGAAGCTTTTGTCAACATCTGATACGAGAAATTCCACCGTACCTGCGCCGACATAGTTGACCGCCCTTGCGACTTTCACGGCACATTTGCCCATCGCGTTTCTTAGCTCTGAGGAGTTTATGGGAGAAGGGCATTCTTCGATTACCTTTTGATGCCTCCTCTGAATCGAGCACTCACGTTCGCCGAGATGAACATGGTTGCCGTGCTGATCCGAGAACACCTGTATCTCGATATGCCTTGGTCGAACGATCGCCTTCTCAATATAAACGGCCTCGTCACCAAAACTCGCGAGCGATTCAGCACGAGCGGCGTCTAACGCGGGTGCAAGCTCCCCACTATTGGCAACAAGCCGCATGCCTTTTCCTCCGCCTCCTGCCGACGCCTTCAGCATGACGGGATAACCAAATGATGCTGCCGCTTCCATTGCGACGCTTAGGTCTGTCACGGGCTCTGTGGTTCCAGGCACGACCGGAACTCCAGCCTCTATGGCAACTCGTCGAGCGGATATTTTACCGCCCATTGCCTCCATAGCAGCCGGCGCTGGCCCGATAAATGTGAGTCCAGCTGCCGAGACCTGACGGGCGAAGTCCGCATTTTCGGATAAGAAGCCATAGCCAGGATGAATGGCTTCTGCTCCAGCCTTTATTGCTGTTTCTATGATCCTGTCGCCTCGGAGATAGCTTTCAGAAGAGGGGGCCGGACCGATCAGATAGGCTTCGTCAGCCATTCTTACATGAAGCGACGCTTCATCCGCCTCAGAATAAACAGCTATGACACCTATCCCGGTCTCCCGACAGGCTCGGATAATGCGGCATGCGATCTCGCCGCGATTTGCGATCAGGATCTTTTTGAACATTTAACTGACGGGGCCGTAGGGCCAATTGGCGAAATCGTGCGCCACCTAAACAAACTCTAAAGGCCCGGCACGCTAAGCAAGTGTAGAGTTGCCTTGGTTTCGTGGATCATACCGAACACCTACTTTCGCTCCGGGTGCGTATTTCAACGGATCTTTTTTCTGCTCAGGCGTCAGAAGTTCCGACGATTCAAAATCGACGCCGTTGAGGGAATAAATGTAGTACACGACCTCGTCACCATTAGGTTTCGTTTCCGTGTCAATTATAACGCCGTCGGTGATTCGTCCGTTTTCCAAAAGGTACTCACGACGGCCCTCGAACGGGTCCTTTTTCTTTCGCCTCAAAAAACCGAGCAACCCCATATTTAGTCGATTATCAATGGCTCCTTATTGAATCTTGCCCGGAGACTGTTAACAGCCGAAAGTATTGCGGGCCGTTTGATGATCCGTGCTTCTAGCGGCCGCTTGCCGGGAATGTCCAGCATTATCAGACCAAGCAAAATGGTCAAAAGGCCTTGTCCCGGAACTCCAGGCAGGGACAGTACCAATCCAAGCACGACAAGAAACACCCCTAGAAGATTCTTTAGAACGACTGCCCCCCACCTGACCATCCACGGACTGTTCGGAAGAAAATCTTCGCGGTAATGAGAGCTGAAGTAATTGGCTGGGATCTTTACAACGACCAAAACAATTGCTGCGAAACTGATTCCGAGTGAAAGCAAAAACAGACCGATCCCCAGAGCTACTTGCCCAAGAGTCAATGATTCCCAAAACCCTGATAAAGACTCCACCTTACTCTGCCGCAAACCCCTCCAGCCTTCGAAATTCCTTCCAAATAAAATACATCCGGTGGACGAGCGTCCAAACCGATCCAATAGCCAAGATCCAGAGAACCTGCGGCATCCGGTTGAACCACCAAACATCCGAATTCCACTCCCAGGTCGAGAGGGCCCCGATGATCAAAAGCACAACCCGCTCCGGACGCTGAAGAAATCCAACATTAGCCTTCACCCCCAAACCCTCTGAACGTGCCGTCGTATAGCTGACCAGTACTGAGGCGATCATTCCGACTCCTGCGAGCGTCACATTCAACAAAGAATGCTGCGGTGTATTGCTGGCATAAAATATCATAATGCCGAGAAATGCGACCATATCCGAAAGACGGTCGAGCGTCGAATCTAAAAAGCCTCCGAACTTGGTCACCCGCCCTGTGAGCCTGGCTACATTGCCATCTAGCATGTCAAAGATGTTCGCGACGATCAGCACGATGCCAGCCCAAAAGAACTCTCCGAACCCGAAGAGGATGCAGCATCCTATATTGATGCAGACACCGATGGTCGTGAGAATGTTAGGGTGTACTCCCGCCGACGCCAGCCCTCGGACCATTGCGTTGATGATCCTCATGGCTGTGCGTCCGATGCTTTCTCCGAGCATATCGATCGCGATCGAGTCACCGTGCCGCAAACCGCCCGCGCTAGGCCCCGATCGGCACCTTTAATCTCCGATATCGTGGATCGTAGTAAGTCGGTCTATTTCGAATGTCCGCCAACCCGTCGGTGTCTTCACGCGCACTTCGTCACCCTCTTCTCTGCCCATCAGGGCCTGTCCTATAGGCGAAACGGTTGAGATCTTCCCGTTTTCCGGATCACTTTCTTCTGAAGTAACTAAACGGTAGCTGACCTTGACCTCTTTTTCTACGTCAAACAGCACGACGCTTGAGCCGTAAGCAACCCTGTCAGTCGGTAATTTCGAAACATCGATAGAATCCAGTTCGGATAATCGCTGCCTGACCTGTGCTATGCGTGCCTTAACTATCGATTGACGCTCTAGTGCGGCCTTGTACTCGGCATTTTCTCTCAGATCACCAAACTCACGGGCATGCTGGATCTCATTAGGCAGCTTGAAATGAAGCTCGTCCTCAAGCCCGTTCAATTCTTCCTGCAGTTTTTTTCGAATCTCTTCCATAAGGTTTCTTGTCTATCCCTACGTTAGTCGCGCATGGTTAGGGTACAGCCGCCTCCTTTGGTGCAGCAAAAGATATGCCGATGTCTCTGGCGGTTCTAACAAGCTGGCCGTCAGTCGGCACGGTCTTTATATTCGCAACGGCCTCCGAGAGAGGAACTGTAACGATGGTACCAGCCTGTAAGGCCACCATTTTTCCGGTTTCGCCGCTCACCAGGGCCCTAACAGCACATGCTCCAAAATTCGTTCCGAGCATTCTATCGAAGGCATTCGGGCTACCGCCTCGCTGGAGATGCCCTAGAACGACGCACCTTGATTCCTTTTTCGTCAGCTTTTCGATCTCGTCACGAACATAGTCACCGATCCCACCCAGGCGCAATTCCTGTGAATCAGAATAGATCTGTTCCTTTCCGACCTCAATGGCCCCTTCCGCAACAACGATGTTAGTGAATTTTGAGCCTGACTTTTCCCTCGCGATCACTTTCTGGGCTACCGATTCGAAAGAGAACGGGATCTCCGGGATCAGTATCACGTCCGCACTACCAGCAAGGCCCGCATGAAGAGCGATCCAGCCAGTATTTCGTCCCATTACTTCGAGTATCATCACTCGATCGTGAGATGCAGCGGTAGTATGAAGACGATCAAGGGCTTCAGTAGCGATGTCTATCGCCGTCATAAATCCGAATGTCAATTCAGTTGCAGCAAGATCATTGTCGATGGTCTTGGGAACGCCTATTATCGGAAAACCTCGTTTGTGAAACTGTTCGGCGATAGCGAGAGTGCCTTCCCCGCCGAGCACGATCAAGGCCTCAATACCCAATATGTCAAGATTCGCAAGTGCCTCGCCGATCGGCATTTCCGGAAAGATGGGTTTCCCATCAACCATCTTCACAAAGCTGCCCTTATTTCGCGTTCCAAGGATCGTGCCGCCGCGGGGAAGAATGCCGCTCACCGTCTTCATTGTGAGCTTCATTGTGTGCGTCTCGCCTAGAATGCCTTCAAAGCTGTCTTCTATACCGACACAGCTCATTCCGTACTCGCCGATTGCCGTTCTTACGACCGCACGGATAACGGCGTTTAGCCCAGGGGCGTCACCGCCACCTGTCAATATGCCTATCTGCTTATACATTTATGGTCCAACACACTTCATTTTCCCGCTCGACGATTACTTAACCTGAGGCTGGCGAAATACCTCACATCTCAAATGATCTTAGATCTTGAAATTCGTGAAACGGCGCCCTTGACGAACACACGCAAGAGCCTCTGATCACAGTTTAAATAGAAAGCCCGAAAAAGTGAAAAATGAAGCCGTGTCGGCAATATATCAAGAGCACTCTTTAGTGTGCGTTGTCATGAGGTGCGCCGACCAAGAGCACTAGTGTTTCATTGCGATGCTTGATGGAGCAAGCTTTGCGGCCTCCGGCATCGATTGTAAAGCTTTGAGTATCTGCGGATCGGACTCAAGAAGCACCTGGATCCCAGCCTCATTGGAATGCATTGCGGTAGCCAACTCTTCTCTCAGCCGAAGCCTGGCATGGTCAGCCGCCCCAACCAGGTTTTCAGAATTCAGGCCTGAAAGAGGATCATTCATTGTAAAGGCGCGAAACGCCTCAAAGATCCGATCGTTGATCTGGACAGAACCCGGCGCTATCGACTGCCGAAAATCCTGTTTCTCCACCCTATAACTTTCCAGTCCAGAGATCTTGCCCGCGACCAGCTGGCGAACGAAAAAGAATGCCGCCTCGTTGATCCGGAACCGAACCGTCCCGTTATCAGAAGGCTTAACTGCAATATCAGGTACGATGCCACGTCCACCGTAGAAGACCCGTCCGTTCGCCGTGATCACAGGGTCACCGATCGGCTGCAATTCAACACCTTGATCGTTTCCATTGTTCGAGTGGGAATAGTACTCGTAAATCGATCCGTTCGAATAATCTCTTTGCAACGACCGGCCGTAAGGTGTGTAATATCTTGCAGTTGTGAGGGTTAGTCCAGTTCCGTACGGGAGCGGGAAAACCCTCTGAACCAGGCCTTTACCAAAACTCTCCATACCGACGACCAATCCCCTGGCGTGGTCTTGAATGGCACCGGCGACTATCTCGGAAGCGGAAGCTGAGCCATTGTTGATCATCACAACGAGCGGCAGATCGTATTTGGCACCGCCCGAAGCTTTCATCTCTTCGGTAACGGCATACCTGGAGCGGCCTTTGACGGAAACTACGGTTTGTCCGGTTGCTATAAATCTGCTAACCACCTCCACTGCCTGAGGCAAAAGTCCACCCGGATTGTTCCTCACGTCCAGGATCAAGCTCTTCATACCCTGCCTTTTGAGTGACGCGACAGCGTCATCAAGTTCAGCAGACGTGGTTTCCTGGAAGCCGCCAACCAGCCCAATGTAACCTACACCTTCGGGCAGCATAAAAAAGTTCCTTATAGATGGGAGCGGCACACCACCTCGCACGATCTCAAAATCGATCGGGGTTTCGGATGCGGCCCTGTCTATCCTGATCCTTACCGTGGAACCACGAGGGCCTCTCACATTTCTTGAAACTTCGCCGCTGGACCACTCCGTTGCATCTTTTCCATCAACTTGCAGGAATCGGTCCCCATACCTCAATCCTGCTTTATCGGCTGGGGTATTCGGTACCACGGACTGAACATACACCCCATCGCGCCGCTGGAGAATAGAAACACCAATGCCGAAGAACTGAGAAGCTTGTTCCTCATTCAACTTTCTGAAGGCTTCTCGGGTAAAGAACGCAGAATGGGGGTCGAGCGACCAAAGCGTGCTTTGGATGGACGTATCAGAGATCTTTTCGTGATCAACTGGTCCGCCATAGTTCTTGTCTATCACTTCGAGAGCTTCGCGATAATCGCTGATTATGGCGGCCTTAGTAATATCGTTGCTCGCGGACGAGGTAGATAACCGCCCAAACAAGCCGCCGAAAGCCGCACCAAGGGCTATTAGAACCAACGCGAAAATGAGGAATTTTCTATCCATCGCATCTCATCTCGATCATTAATCGACTATAGCACAAATTAGTTGATGCGATACCCGCAGCGGTTGCCGGAGTTCGCCCTCCGCCGGCCACCTCAGCGAATGACCGCCGCCCGGTCTTGCACAGGGCATACCCTCACGCAGATAGGGGCACATCGGGCCATACTGTGAAACTTTGGTTTCTGAGCATCAGTTGGATTTGCATTTTATTCGCAAATATTTAACATCTAGATTTTGCCCAATGAGACCGGAGATATCCATTATCGTGCCTGCCTTTGAAGAGGAGGATCGCCTTGGCGGCACGCTGCGCGATATCCTCGGTTATCTTCTAGCATCCGGCGCCTCTGCAGAGTTGATAGTGGTTGACGACGGCTCGAATGACCGTACCTCCGAAGTTGGCCGGGAAGTTGTATCTGATTTTCCCGAACTTCCGTCAAGCGTCATCCGATATGAGATCAATCGCGGCAAGGGATACGCCGTCAAGACGGGCCTCCTTGCCGCAAAAGGAAGCATCGCCCTTTTCTCTGATGCCGACCTTTCTACGCCAATTGATGAGATGGACAAGCTTCTAGGCCCAATTAGGAATGACGAGTATGATGTGACCTTCGGTTCACGCGCGTTGGACAGAAGTCTTATAGGAGATCATCAACCGTGGCGTCGCGAACAGGGCGGCAAGGTATTTAACCTCATCGTTCGGCTGATGACGGGAATGCCCTATTGGGACACGCAGTGCGGTTTCAAGGCATTCCGTATGGACAAATTCTCACCCCTACTTCCGCTTATGCAGATCGACCGATTCGGCTTCGACGTGGAATTTCTCTTTGTGGCACGTCTTCATGGCCTTCGTCTTCTTGAGGTTCCTGTTCGGTGGAACAACGACGATAGAAGCAAGGTTAACGTCATCCGCGACAGCCTGAGAATGTTTGACGAGGTTCGTCAGATACGCCGGAATGCGCGAAATGGCCTATATGAACTTGCCAAAGAAGAGTCTGCGCCTCGAACTTAGTCAAGAATTGAGTTCGTTCGTGACATTCGGGTGTTAGGTGGCTAAACTTCCGCTATGGCTGCAAAACTCAACGTAAATATCGACCATGTTGCGACGATCCGAGAAGCTCGCAAGACCATCGAACCGAGCATCATAACTGCAGCTGTGATCTGCGAACAGGCCGGTGCAAATGGCATAACCGTTCACCTGCGCGGTGACCGCCGACACGTCCAGGACCGCGATATTGAACTGCTGCGGGATGTTGTGACCACATATCTGAACGTCGAGATGGCGGCGACTGACGAAATGGTCACGATCGCAGAGAGCACACGGCCGGATGCGGTTTCACTAGTCCCGGAGAAACCGGGCGAAGTTACCACCGAAGGAGGTCTGGACGTCTTGCTGAATTTTGAGAGTATTAAAAAAGCGGTCGGGCAGCTAAGAGCTTCGGGAATTTTCGTAAGCCTTTTTGTTGACCCTGATACCGAGCAGATCTCTGCGGCACACAGAGCAGGCGCACAGCAGGTTGAACTTTGCACCGCTGAATTCGCCGAGCTTACTCTAAGCTCAAGGGCGGCCCACGGCGAGGGAGCTCAAAAGGCAGCCGCTGAGGTCTCACGTATAGCGGCGGCAGCGACACATGCGATCGACCTTGGCTTAATTGTAGCTGCTGGCCATGGCCTGACGTATCGGAACGTCGGCTCGCTGGCCGCGATACCAGAGATAACCGAATTCAACATTGGTCACAACATAATTTCGCGTTCCGTTTTCGTTGGTCTTAACCAAGCCGTTCGCGAAATGATCGAGGCGATACGTTCCTAAGAATTAGCTGCCGTTATCCATAAGGGTCTTGTTATTTGTCAATACGGCCATGCAACCTTTTTTCGATCATGGCTCTCTGAGCCTATAAACAAGTCAAAATCTCGGAGTAAGGTATGAAAATGCTGCGATTCGCGTTCCCGCTACTGGTTCTATGCCAGTTTTCATCAGTTCTTGCCCAACCTGATGACGAGGCCGCAAAAGAACGCCTTCGCCAACAGACGATGCTGGTCGAGTCGATAATTGCGGAAAGCCGCGACCTCAGACTCCCCGAGAACCGGGCGATCGTCCTTGCACGTGTTGGGACTCGATTCTGGGAGATCGACCAAGAACGCGCTCGCGATCTACTCACGGACGCGGCTGCCGAACTGGTCTCCGCTTTCTTATACGTTGAAGAGGAACGAAGACGAAATCCGTCGGTCTATGCCTCGATGCACCCACTGCAGTCATCACGGGGACAGATACTCGCCTTGATCGGCGCACGCGATGCAGAAATTGCACTAAGAACCCTATACCGAACCCGCACAACAGAGGTCGAACGAGGCATGAGCGGTCAGCCGCCAACCGACCAAAGGATCAGAACCATCGGAAACAATGAAGCGTTCGTTGTACAAAGTGAGATCAATCTTGAACGAATGCTTATTCGAATGTCGGCAGACCAGAATCCCGAAAAGGCTGCGGAAATTCTGAGAACCGCTCTAAGAAAAGGAGTTGGCCCGGATGTGCTTGATCTGCTTCGAAAACTTCACGAAAAGGACCCCGAGTCTGCAGCATCATTGGGCCGCGAAGCGATCGGGCAGCTCATTCATGCTGGCTACATGGTAGGAAGCCAACCGGACCACAACACATTCCAGACGGCCTTCGTTATTCTCAGTGACCACATTCGTCAGCGTCCTGCGACTGACAAGACCTTTCGTTTTTCGACCGCAGATATCAAAGCTTTGTTCGATAAGTTGAGCTCCGTCGTGTTGGACTTGCGCACTCCAATGGGCTTTCAGTATTCGCGGCAAATGATTCCGATCGCCGAGAAGCTCCGTCCTGATTCTGTACTCAGGTTCAGAGAATTGGAGCGCCGAGCCACTTTTGCTCCTTTTCAGCCTCAGAACGCTGAAACGTTCAGGCGGCTGACCTCAACAGATATTCCCGTGGAGCAGGCAATGGCCGAGGCAGCAAAGTTGGATGCAGAGACGCGCCGGCAGGTTTATCAGTCCGTCGCACACCGACTTACAGCAGGCGGCGATGTCAACCGAGCGAGGCAGATACTTCACGATAATCTTGCCGATAGGGCCCTATCGGCCGCGCGGGAAGCCATTGACCAGCAATATGTTAATTACCTTATAAATCAAGGAAAGTTCGCCGATGCTGAGGCGTTCATCGATGAGTTTTCGGATTCGATCAGATTTCATTCCCTGATCTCGCTTGCCGATGGCGCCTTTTCTCGTGACCAAAAAGACAATCAGTCGTTTTCGATAAGGATACTGCAGAAGGCACGGTCAAGTTTACCGGAAAGGCCTGAGATCAGAAACGATATGCAGCAGATGATGCGCCTTATTAATGCTTACATCAGGATCGAAACATCTGAGGCCTTTAATATGATGGACACCTTGTCGCAACAGATAAACGAACTCTCTGAAGCATGGGTCATCGTCCAAGGCTTTGAGGGCGGTCAAGTCGTTCGGAGAGGCGAGATCGTACTTCACTCGAGTGGGAATCCGAATGCGGTGCCCGGCATCGAATATACGGTCTATCGCGGCCTTGCTCAAAAGGATTTTGACCGTACGATGGCATTGATTCGCGCTTATTCGAGACGGGAGACTCGTACACTTGTAGCTCTTAATCTGCTCGAGGGCTATCAGCAGCGAAGGTAGCAGATCACAACAATTTCTTAAGCGCTCGCCCAGTGTGCGACCGTCGGGAGCGGGCGACCTCTTCGGGTGTTCCTATGGCTACGACCCTACCCCCGCCCGCGCCGCCCTCGGGCCCTAGGTCGATAATGTAGTCCGCCGATTTGATCACATCCAGGTTGTGCTCGATCACGATCACGGTATTGCCCGTATCGACCAGTTTCTGCAGCACGTCGAGAAGCTTGTGGACATCGGCGAAATGGAGGCCGGTCGTCGGTTCGTCCAGGATATAGATGGTCTTGCCCGTTGCCCGTTTAGAGAGTTCTTTTGCAAGTTTAATTCGCTGAGCCTCACCACCTGAGAGAGTCGTCGATGATTGGCCGATCTTCACGTATCCAAGACCGACATCTAACAGCGTTTCAAGCTTCTGCTTGATCGCCGGGATGTTCTCAAGCAGAGGAAACGCATCCTCAATGGTCGTGTCCAGCATGTCTGCGATCGACAGACCTTTGTATTTGACCGCAAGGGTTTCACGGTTGTAGCGGTGGCCGCGGCAGACGTCGCAGGTCACGTAAACGTCCGGGAGAAAATTCATCTCGAAGCGCTTCAGCCCATCGCCCTCACATGCCTCACAGCGTCCGCCTTTCACATTGAACGAAAATCGCCCTGCCTTGTAACCGCGCACCCTCGATTCCGGCAACATTGCATAAAGCTCCCGAAGCGGGGTGAATAAACCCGTGTATGTGGCCGGGTTCGAACGCGGCGTCCGGCCGATCGGAGACTGATCGATCTCGATAACCTTATCGACCAGATCAAGACCCTCGATCCTGTCGTGCTCAAGCGGCTCCAAAGGAGATCGGTACACGTGCCGATAAAGTGCCGGATAAAGTATCTCTCCTACAAGCGTCGACTTACCAGAACCGGAAACTCCGGTAACCACCGTGAACAACCCCATCGGAAATTCTACGTCGATATTTCGTAGATTACGGGCCCTAGCGCCGCGGACAATTAGCCGTTGCCCGTTCGGCAGCCGTCGCACCTCGGGAATCTCGATCTTGATCTTGCCGGACAGATACTGACCCGTTAGTGACCTCGATTCTTTCTCTATCTCCGATGGAGTGCCCGCAGTAACGACCTCGCCGCCGTGCGTTCCGGCCAAGGGACCAAGATCAATGACGTGATCGGCATTTTCAATGGTTTCTTCGTCGTGTTCAACTACAAGGACAGTGTTCCCCAGGTCACGGAGCCTCTTCAGGGTCTCAAGTAGCCGTATGTTATCTCGCGGGTGAAGCCCAATGCTCGGCTCGTCGAGGACATAAAGCACGCCCCGCAGCTGGGAACCGATCTGGGTCGCGAGCCTGATCCGCTGCCCCTCACCGCCCGACAGAGTCGCTGAAGGCCGGTCAAGCGAAAGATAGCCGAGACCGACTATGTCAAGGAACCGAACCCGTTCACGGATCTCCTTCAGAATAAGCCCCGCGATTTTCTCTTGACGTTCGTTGAGCATTATCGCCTCAATGTTCCGCACAAGTTCTGAGACGGGCATTGCTGTGTAATCTGCAATGCCGAGCCCGTTAACTTTGACAGATAGGCTTTCGGGTTGGAGCCGTGTTCCCAAACATTCCGGGCACGCAACCGGTGCTACCAGTTCCTCGAGCGCGGCTTTGATCTTCTCGGATGGTGGATTCTCGATCCGATCCCGCATCGCTCTTAATGCTCCGGGCCATGTCCGCTCAGACCTGTATGTGCCTTGGACAAAGTTCAAGCGCTTTCTCGAACCATTGAAGAATGCGGTTCGGACCTCGTCCGGAAGTTCGGAAAACGGCGTTTCCAATAACTTGGCTATCCTATCCGGAGCGTTTGATTCTGCTTCCGCGTTTCTGTTCCGAGCGCCAGAATTTCGGCGCTTCTTCTCAAACTTGATGGGTACGACCTTGTCGCCACCAGCAAATTTTTCAATGATCGCTATGAGAGCCGCATTAAGAAATTTTGCTGCTGCGTTGTCCGCGTCACCGAGGAACTTCATTCTGCCAGCCGGCAAACTCTGGTCGGGGGCGATCTTATTGGAATCGATCTCCATGACGGTCCCGATCCCCTGACAGCGTTTGCATGCTCCGTAGGCCGAATTGAAGGAGAATGAACGAGGTTCAAGGGCGGCGATATTCACGCCGCAATTAACACATGCCATTCTCTCGGAGAACAGCCGCTCCTCACCATCTATCACTGATACAACCACCGCGCCGCCGGAAAGCCTCAATGCTGTCCGTACACTTTCGCTGACGCGCTCGCCAACCCCTTCTTTGATCAGAAGACGGTCAACAACTGCCTCGATAGTGTGATTCTTCCGCCTATCGAGCAATATATCTTCATCAAGCTGTCTGAGTTCGCCGTCGATCCTTGCGCGAATAAACCCCTCTTTATGCAGCTTCTCTAGTTCCTTCTTGAATTCACCCTTGCGCCCCCTCACGATGGGCGCAAGTATCATGACCCGCTCTCCTTCCGGCAGGCCTGCCACACCTGCAACGATCTGCTCAACTGTTTGTCGCGTGATAGGTTCGCTGCACTGCGGACAGTGCGGCACGCCGATCGACGAAAACAGCAGACGAAAATAATCGTAGATCTCAGTGACAGTGCCCACCGTCGAGCGAGGGCTCCGCGATACGGTCTTTTGTTCGATCGAGATCGCTGGTGAAAGCCCTTCGATCGAATCGACATCTGGTTTCTCAAGTTGATCGAGAAACTGCCTTGCATAAGCCGAAAGCGATTCCACATAACGCCGCTGGCCTTCGGCATAGATCGTGTCAAAAGCGAGCGAGGATTTGCCTGAGCCCGACAATCCAGTGATCACGGTAAGCTTGTCGCGTGGAATATCGATGTCGATGTTCTTGAGGTTATGCTGGCGGGCTCCCCTTACACTGATCTGCTTGATACTCATTAAGGTTCACTCCTGCGGTCAAAGCAGAAACGAGTATTATAACAAGCGGATCAGCCAAACCTAAGCACGGCCCAAAGCGAAAATGAAGCGATGACGATCCAGAGTGCCAATCCCAGAATAAATGGCCGCCAGCCGACACGTTTGAGCATCTCCTTTGTCAGGCTGAGTCCGATAAAGAACAGCGTGACTGTAAAGCCGGCCTTAGCAAGATTCACGATCGCATCAAAGAGGCTGGGCGGCGTCTTCTCGGGAGCAAAGGTACGGACGGCTGCAGCAAATACAAAAAGCACAATGAACCACGGAACGGCAACTTTTGTCTTGGCACCGCTTTCTCGATAGATGAATGCCAGCGCTATTGCGAGCGGCGCTATCCAAAGCGCACGGGCAAGTTTTACCGTGGCGGCCACTGATAGTGCCGCGGGACCGTAAGCCGACGAGGCTCCTACGACCGAGCTTGTATCCTGTATCGCGATCGCCGCCCAAAGCCCAAACTGCCCCTCATTCATGCCGAAAAAATGGCCCAACGAGGGAAACAAAAAGAGCGCGACTGCATTTAGCACGAAGATCGTACCCAGCGACACCGACATCTCATCGTTTTCGGCTTTAATAGCCGGGCCGACCGCAGCGATCGCGCTTCCGCCGCAAATAGCCGTACCGGTCGAAACGAGCGTCGTGATGCGGCCCGGCGTCTTAAGCAATTTTCCGATCAGAAACCCGAGAATGAGCGCGCCGAAAACCACGCAAACGATGAAGAGAATTCCTTCCCTTCCAGCCTTGTACACGGTTGAAAGGTTCATTCCGAATCCCAACAGTACCACCGACGTTTGCAGTAGATACTTTGCCGGACCGCCGGACAAAGCGGGGAAGGGATTTCCGATGGTCAACGCCATCAAGAGGCCTAGTGCGAGAGCGGCCGCGGGCGAACCCCACGGCGACAATATGAAGAGGACCAGAATGAAGAAAAGTGCCTTTTGCCAGAGCATACGAAGTCCAAAAGTATAAAAGCGAAAGAACGAAAAAGGAAATTCAACATTCCTTTATCGGCCTTTCGCTTTCGGCGTCCGAGCCCTATTCCCCTTTTAGGTCATTTCGCCTTGCCTTGGTTCGCGACGGCCTGCTGTGCGGCCGCGATCGCCTCCGGGTCACCGAGGTAGTAGCTGTTCAGCCGTTTCAGATTATCATCCAGCTCGTAAATCAGCGGCACGCCCGTCGGGATGTTCAGCTTCACGATCTCATCGTCCGCAATGCCGTCCAGATGTTTTACCAAAGCCCGCAGGCTGTTGCCGTGCGCCGCGACGATCAGCCGCCTTCCCGCCCGTACCTTCGGCCCGATCTCGTTCTCCCAATAGGGCACGACACGTGCGACGGTATCTTTCAAGCATTCTGTCTTTGGAAAGTTCTCGATCCCTGTATATCGCGGATCGCCGCCGAGATAACGCTCGTCTGTCTCATCAAGTTCCGGCGGAGGAACGTCGTAACTTCGACGCCAGATCAGCACCTGTTCGTCACCATATTTTGCCGCCGTTTCGGCCTTATCAAGCCCCTGCAACCCACCGTAGTGCCGCTCATTCAGGAGCCACGATTTCGTCTCTGGTATCCACATCAGGTCCATCTCATCGAGGATCAGCCAAAGCGTGCGTATTGCCCGCTTAAGCACCGAAGTGTAAGCCTCGTCAAACGTGAATCCCTCTGCCTTAAGCAACTGACCTGCGGCCTTCGCCTCGGAAGCGCCCTTTTCGGAAAGATCGACGTCCTTCCAGCCGGTAAACCTGTTCTCTTTATTCCACTCGCTCTCACCGTGTCGGATCAATACCAATTTGTGCATAACGATAATTTTAAATTTGAAACTTGAAATATCAAATCGCTCGTTTTGATTTCAGAAGCCTCTTCACGTCGCCGATAAGGTAGAGTGATCCGGTGACAACCGCAACTCCTCCGTCTTTGACGGCGCGTTCGGCGATATCTAGGAGTTGTCCGATCTCAACGGGATTCACTGGCTTTTCTCGCCAAAGTTCCCTGTCGCAAGACCTTAATATTTCAAGCGGATCGAGCGACCGCTTGTTTGACGATGCGACGAGAACAATGTTGTCGGCCATTGGGAAAAGAACTCTTGCCATACCCGCCACGTCCTTATCCTTCATTGCACCGAATATCAGCGTGATCGGCTCAGCAACGAATTCGTCAAGGTATTCTCGTAACGCAGCGGCCCCAGACGGATTATGGGCGCCGTCAAGCAGAAAGGGTCCGATACGATCGATCCGCCCGGGATGACGCGCATTCTCGAGGCCGGCAATGATGTCGTCGTCTGATATCTCGAAATGACCCCGCAATGTGAACGCGGCCGCTGTTGCCGCGCGCGCGTTCTCGAACTGATGCCTTCCCGCGAGGCCCAGCCGACGCGGCGGAAACCCGAAGGCCTTCAGCCCGATCTCGGCAGCAATGCATGGCGATACTCCATTATCCAGACAAACCTCATTGATGACGTTCATCGCTTCTGCGTTCTGATCCACCACGATCACCTTCGAACCACGCCGGATTATCGCCGCCTTTTCGGCCGCGATCTTTTCTAACGTGTCGCCTAGATATTCCTGATGGTCGAGATCGATACGGGTGATCACAGCGATCTCGGCGGCGGTGGCTGTCGTTGCGTCGAGTCGGCCGCCGAGTCCGGTCTCGAGTATTGCGAGCTCGACCTTTGCGTCAGCAAATGCCAGCAAGCCGATCGCCGTTACCTGTTCAAAATAGGTCGGCGTGTAGCCAAGCTTTCCCTCCGCCAAAAGCCGTTCTGCGGTCTCGCGAACACGGGTCGCAAGCCGTGCAAATTCGTCTTCGCTGATCTCAACTCCGTCGATCCTTATCCGTTCGGTTATCGAGATGAGGTGCGGCGAGGTGTAAAGCCCGGTCCTGATCCCCGCCTCGCGGCAGATCGAATCCAAGAAAGCGCAGACCGAGCCCTTACCATTCGTTCCGGCGACCTGAACCTTTAAATAGTTTTCGTGCGGATTCCCAAGCTCAGCCAGGAGAGTTCGGAAATTCTCCAGCCCTAGCTTCATCGTCTCGACCTCGTTGCCGAGCGAATAGAGATAATTGACCGATCCCTCGAAATCCATCAAAGACATTCTTGCTATTCAACCCTATGCTGACAAATCGCGGTTTGCATTTTCGGCAATAGAGCGTAAAGTTGTGAAAAAGCATTAGCACCGGGCCCGACCGGGCATCCCCCTGATCTCCTGATGGCAGCAAACACCGTCATTACAGGCACTGGAAGCGTCATCCCGGAACTCGTCGTGCCCAATTCGGCCTTTCTCAATAACGAATTTTACGACAAGAGCGGGAGCCGCCTTGACCGAAGCAACGAGGCGATCATTTCGAAATTGGAAGAGATCACCGGGATTCGTGAACGCCGCTACGTTCCTTTCGATCAAGATTCTATCGGTCTTATGACCGAAGCGTCGCAGCTGGCCATCGCTGACGCGGGCATAGGGGTCAAAGACCTCTCGGGGATCATCGTCGCCCATAACGCCGGTAACATGGTGCCGGACACTGGCGCGTTCCATACGGTCCCCAATCTTGCCGCCGCGTTAAAGCATGAGCTTAGTGATACCGATCACAACTGTTTCGCCTACGACCTTCTTTTCGGCTGCCCGGGCTGGCTGCAAGGGATAGTCCAGGCTCATCAGGCCATTCAGTGCGGCGACGCAGAGCACGTTTTGATCACCGGGCTCGAGATAGCGTCACGAATGCTCGACCCCCACGATGTCGATTCGATGATACTGGCGGATGGTTGCGGGGCGTGTGTTGTATCTCGGAATGTCAGTGAAAGCAGCGGCATCATCTCGCATGCGACCTACTCGCATGGTCAGGACGACAATCGCATGATCTACCTCGGCGCGTCCAACAAACCCGGCGTCGAGGGCTCATGCTATTTTCATATGAACGGCCGCGAGGTTTATAAATACGCGACAAAGTGGGTACCGTTAGTGATAAAAGATGCTCTTGAAAGAGCAAAGACCTCAATCGCCGACGTCGGCATGTTCCTGTTTCATCAGGCAAATGCTAAGATGCTTTGTTCGATAACCAAGAATCTGGCCGAACTATGCAGCGTTTCCGAAGACTCATTCACCGGCCGCGTGCCGACTACGATCGAACTCCTCGGGAACACCTCGGTCGCCACGATCCCGACGATGCTCGACATGATACTCAAACGGCAGCTCGAGGGCTATAGGATCAACCCCGGCGACACCGCTGTTATGGCATCGGTCGGCGCCGGTATGCACTGCAACGCGATCGTTTACGAATTCTAAGGACGGCAATTTCTATGCTCAATCTCGCCGCCGTGCTAGAGAACAGCGCGCGAAAATTCCCGAATAAACCGGCGTTTGTTCTAGGCGGTATCAACCTGACCTACGGACAGCTGGACGCGGCATCAAACCAGGTCGCAAACGGCCTGCGTGCCTCCGGGATCAACCCCGGAGATTCGGTCGCGCTGACCTGTCCAAACCTGCCATACTTCCCTATCATCTTTTTCGGCATCCTGAAAGCTGGCGCAGTCGTCGTGCCGTTAAGCGTCTTGCTGAAGACCGACGAGATCGCGTATCACCTTGCGGACAGCGGAGCTAAGGCTTTTTTCTGCTTCGAGGGAACGGCCGAGTTACCGATGGGCCCGATGGGCCACGCGGCCTTTGCGGCAACAGCTTCGTGCAAACATTTCTATTTGATCACCGCCCAGCCTGGAGCACCTTCGCCGATCGACCGAGCGGACACTTTTGCCGGAATGGCCGCGAAGAACTCGGCCGTTTTCGAATCGGCAATGACCGGCGCCGACGATACCGCGGTGATCATCTACACTTCGGGGACAACCGGAAAACCGAAAGGTGCCGAGCTCAGCCATTCAAACCTGATGATCAATGCGATGCTCTGTGCCGATTTCCTTGAGACGTCGCCGCAGGATGTCCAGATCATCGTCCTTCCGCTTTTTCACGTTTTCGCTTTGACGGTGCTGATGCTGGCGGGATCGTACCGCTCGACGACCAATGTGCTCGTGCCTCGGTTCGATGCTGCGGCTGTTTACGAAGCCATGCTTCAAAATAAGGTGACCGTCTTCGCCGGGGTGCCGACGATGTACTGGGGTCTGCTCAACCATCCGGTCGAAGACCGTGTCATTGAGGCCGTCGCCGACAACCTTCGCATCGCTGTCAGCGGCGGAGCCTCGCTGCCCGTCAAGGTGCTGGAAGAATTTGAGCAGCGTTTCAGCGTCCCGATCTTTGAAGGTTATGGCATGAGCGAAGGCTCGCCGGTCGTAACATTTAACCAAAAGGAATTCGGCCGCAAGCCTGGCTCGGTCGGAACGCCCATCTGGGGCGTCGAGGTCAAGATCGTCGGAGCCGACGGCCAAGAAATGCCGCCCGGCGAGCCCGGCGAACTGCTCTATCGCGGCCACAACGTGATGAAGGGTTATCACAACCGGCCCGACGCGACCGCCGAGACCATCCGCGACGGCTGGCTCTATTCGGGCGACATTGCCTACAAGGACGAGGATGGTTTTTTCTTTATCGTGGATCGCACGAAGGACCTGATAATCCGCGGCGGAATGAACGTCTATCCACGCGAGGTCGAAGAGGTGATGATCAAACACGAGGCCGTCTCGCTCGTCGCCGTGATCGGCGTGCCGGACGAACGGCTCGGCGAAGAGATCAAAGCAGTGGTCGTACTAAAGGAAGAGATGTCGGTTTCCGAGAATGACCTGATCGAGTGGACAAAGGAACGTATCGCCGTCTATAAATGCCCGCGATTGGTCGAGTTTGTTGAATCTCTTCCGATGAGCGCTACGGGCAAGATATTGAAAAAAGAACTACGAGGTTGATCCCACGTGATTGCGTTTCGCTGCCACCAATCGCCGGTGATAATTGATTTGGCCGAGGTGCCAGTTCAGATGGGTAGCCAGGTGCGTCAGGAAAAATCCGGTTTTCATAGGCGAGCCGAAAACCTCGATCGGATAGATTTTTTCAAGGTCTTCATCCGTCAACCCGGCCAGGGTTTTAATTACATCGGCAAGGGCCGCGTCAACCTCGCTCAATAATTGGGTTCGCGAAACCCCCTTTCGGCTAAACTCCGCGTCGCGGTCTCGTACATATCCGCTTCCGCCGAGCACGGCGCCATAGAAATGCCGCAGATTTCCCGCAATGTGAAGGCAAAGATTGCCGGCCGAATTCAAGACCTCTCCATCGACCCGCCAAAGGTCCGCCTCGTTCGGATACAACTCGATCTCGGCTTTGACCTTCGCAAGGTCGCGTTTGTATATCTCGCTAAGTATTTGGGTCAGCATATGCGGTCAGCCTTTCGCCGCGAAGGCTGGGTTCATCATAAAATCGAGCATTCGCACAATTGTGTCCTTGATCTCGCGGCGGTCCACGACCATATCGACCATTCCGTGCTCGAGCAGGAATTCGCTGCGTTGGAAGCCCTTCGGCAGCTTTTGCCGGATCGTCTGTTCGATCACGCGGGGGCCCGCAAACCCTATCAGCGCCTTCGGTTCGGCTATATTCACGTCGCCGAGCATCGCAAAGCTCGCTGTCACGCCGCCCGTGGTTGGGTCCGTCAGGACCGAAATAAAAGGCAGCCGAGCGTCATGGAGCATAGCAAGCGCGGCAGAGATCTTTCCCATTTGCATTAGGCTCAAAGCGCCCTCCTGCATCCTTGCGCCGCCGGAAGCTGCGAAAATGACGACCGCACCGCGATTCTCAAGTGCGCGCTCGATCAGCCGGGTGATCTTTTCTCCGACAGCCGAGCCCATCGAGCCGCCAATGAACGACATATCCATTGCACCCGCGTAAACCAAATGGCCACCTACTTTACCAGTGCCGGAGACTATTGCTTCGGGTAATCCGGATGAGGCTTTAGCAGCTTCGATACGCTCTTTGTAGGGCTTGGTGTCGGTAAACTGCAGTGGGTCGGCCGATGTCACTTCCTCATCGAGCTTTTCGTAGGCCCCATCATCGAAGAGCGAGGCAAGACGATCGCGTGCCGGGAGGCGGAAATGGTAGGCGCAATGGGTACAAACCTGCAGTGAATCGATCAATTCTGGTCTATAAAGAGGATTCTCGCATTCGGGACATTTCACGAAGATCCCCTCTGTCCGAACGGTTCGCTCACCGTCAACAGATTGGCCTTCGATCTTAGGCTTGTCTCTCTTGAACCAAGACATATTCGATTGCGGCTAGATTAGCACACGGGCAGCAATTTGTCGTGCAAGTCCCCGGTACATGGTGGACGGGAGCGAGAGATCATCGGAGCACTTCCAGCATTTGCTCATGGATCAGGCCGTTACTGGCACAGATGGGCGGCTTGTAGATATTGAATGAAGAACCGTCGTAGTAACTTATTCGCCCCCCTGCTTCCTCGATCAGCAATTTCCCGGCGGCAACATCCCACGGGCTGAGCCCCTCTTCCCAAAACCCGTCGAAGCGGCCGCATGCAACATATGCCATGTCGATCGCGGCCGATCCATCCCGGCGGACCCCCCGCGACCGGAGTAAGAACTCCTTCAGGCTTCTTTCGAAATGGGGGACCTCCTTAAAACCGTACGGGAATCCTGTGACGATCAAAGATTCTGACAATTTGGACTCGCCGGAGACCCTGATCGGTTTGTGGTTCAAACTTGCGCCATTGCCTTTTTCAGCCGCGAACATTTCATTTCTGGTCGGATCAAAGGTCACGCCCACAACGATCTCACCATCACTCTCGAGTGCTATGGTTACGCAGAAGCACGGATAACCATGGGCATAGTTGGTCGTTCCGTCAAGGGGGTCTATTATCCACTTCCAACGTGAATCGCCTCCAGTCATAACGGCTTCTCCCGATTCCTCGGCCAAAATAGAGTGTTTCGGATAGAAACTTCTTATGCGCTCAATTATAAGTGCTTCCGAAGCGAGATCTGCCTCCGTAACCAGATTGATGTCACCTTTTTTGGTGACAGAGGTGATCCGTCCGAATTTTTCGAGGAGAAGGCTGCCGGCATCGCGAGCGGTTTGGATGGCGAAATTCAGCATTAGTGTGGACGCCGGCTTCTGAGGTTATCGACGAAAGTAAATATCAACGTAGTCCGTGGCCTGGTCGCAAGGGTTGTCCATTTGTGCCAGGCGCCAATATTTTCGATTCCCTGTGATCCTGAACACAAACTCACCCTCCCGGGTGCATGGTTCGCCACCGTTTATGTGGCTTATCTTCGAGATTATGGTGCCCACGAAGGTAAATTCCTTTGAGCTGATCGAGGTTATACGGCCGTCGATACGCAGGAAGTCACTGTTGCCCCGGCCTTTCTGTTCGCCCTTTATTCGATATGAGCCGCGGGTATTTGTTACTGTTGCAGTCCCAAAATGGTCCCAGCTTATCCACTGCAGCGACAACAAGTGCCGGCCCAAAAGCATTCGGGCCGCAGCTGTATCGTTCACCTTCGTTCGTTCCTGAGCACTGGCCACGGCCGTAAGGATCAGCAATGCGATAAAAACAAAAAGGGTCCCTCTTTTCATCTTTGATCAGTAACTCCCATTGATACGGGCCTGGAAAAGGTCCGGTCTGCGACCCTCAGGAACTCCTTTACCTGCTTGTCCCAATATGCCCAATTGTGCGCGCCTGGAAGCTGTCGATACTCATGCGGCACCTTCTTTTCGACGAGCAGCGATACGAACTCTCGATTGTTTTGGAACAGAAAATCTTCAGTCCCGCAATCAATATAAAAAAACGGCATCGCTTTTATCTGTTCAGGAGACGCGCGTCTGATAAGGTCAAAGGGATCGTTTCCCTTTCGGACATCGCCCCCAACCGGGCCAAAGATCGCTTCGATGGATCTACTGATGGCCCCAGGAAAGTCTCTCTCCGTTATCGACGCAGCCCCTAAGGCCCCACTAAAACTGCCTGCCAATACGAACATCTCGGGATATTTCAGACCGAATTTCATGGCCCCGTATCCCCCCATGGAAAGACCCGCGATCGCTCGGCCTTCCCGCTTATTTTCGGTACGATAGAGCCGATCGATCTCAGGGATGAGCTCTTTGACAATGTAGCTCTCGTATTTATCGGTTGCCTTGGTTGCGCTGTCTGTGTACCAGCCGTTCTCACCTTCCGGCGTGACTATGATCAGCTTGTAATTTACTGAGTGTTCGGTAAGTCGGGTCAGGTTGGTCCAATTGGCAAAGTTCCCAGTTAAGCCATGAAGAAGGTAAACTACTTGGTACCGACGGCTTCCCTCCTCGCGGGCATCATAACCAGCCGGCAAAACGACCCGATAAGGCATTTTGCGACCCATTAGCTTGCTGTCAAGCTCGCTGGAATGAACGCGAGACCCAGAAGCGGAAGCTGTTTTTGAAGGATCCGGCGTCGCAGCAGGGACAGTATTTCCCGTTTGCGCAAAACCACAAACCGCCCCTGCCATTAAAAACAGCGCAGTCAACAAAGTCTTCGCGGGTCTAGATCGCATCACTCCTCCTCGGACTAGAATAAACCCCGAAACCAGCCCCCGCCAGCCTCCTCTTTGGCAGCGATCTGAGCAAGTTCTCCCGCGTCGAGCCAAACTCCTGTGCACACGTCACAGACGTCGATGGTGATGTTCTCATATTCCGTTTCAAAGAGCGTTCCGTCACATTTCGGACATTTCAGGTGAAGGTCTTTGGCGTCCTCTTCCGCAAGCTTCGCTTTCATTTTTTCGAGAAGTTCCTTCTCCTTGCGGTGGAAATATTCGTTTTCGAGCGCTCTTCCGCGGTCGTCAAGTTCGATCGGCATAATTGCACTACTCCCCACTATAAACGTAGAAATTCGCTACAGAAAAAATAACAGGTTGAGCGAATTAAGGAAAGTAATACCAGGGGCGCAATGGTTAAGTTTCCGTCTTGTGAACAGATCTGATCCTGTGGCGGGCCTTTTTTGTACGCCGAGTGGTTTTCCGACGCTTCAGGCTGCTCTCCGCCCATTCGGATACCTGTCTTAGCGGATGCCACTCAAGGCTTTCGAGCGGAAGCACCTCGCTCGACGAATCCTTAAGTTTAAGTGTTCCAAATGCGACGATAAAGATTGTTGCGTTAAAAAGGGCGCCTACCAGAATAACAAGCCATCCCGGGGCCAACCCGACCTGAGCCCTGGCAAAAAACACTTCCCAAAACCGTTCGAGATCCTGTGCCGTCAAAGTCGGTATCGGAGATGGATGGATATAGACCTTAAGCGCCCAGGAAAGAGCCAAAAGAATGAATATCCAAAGATAGTTTGATCTCAGGCGTCGCCCGACAGCTTCCCACTCGCTAATAGTGAAATGTGGCGTCACTAGGTCTGCTGAGATGTGTTCGGCCCATTCCTGATCAGGTGGAATCGTTCGATGCGACAGCATCGGAGCAAAATAACCGGTCTCGAGGACGCGGACCCGATTAGCCCAAACCTCGTAATAACGGTATCTGCGGGCTTCCATGAAAAGGAAGATCGACACCAGGATCGAGTTTATCGGGATAGCGAAATGCGGGTTGTCTGGAGAGCTGAACACGAATGACAGCGTCGCACCGGCTGTGATCACGGCCCAGTTGGTCGTAGCGTCAAGGCGGTTTCGCCAAATATTCGAGCGCTGGATCTCACCGCGGTAGAAATGGACCATCGCGGTATTAAATTCCGCCGGCGATAGCTTCTTGGCAATGGTCTGCGGCGTTGCCTTTGGCTTCGTGGTCCGCTTTTGTACCTCTTCTGCAAATGCCCGAAAGGAATCTGGTACCTTGGTGATGTGAAGCTCTTCGTCAGACGTCGCGGCCGGGCTCCGAGCATCCTCGTTCATAGCGTGCTTGGGGAAAGAAAAGCGAAGGCAGCGCCCACCTTCGCTATGAAAAAGTTAGCACCTTCCAAATATGTATGCAAGGAAATTCATAATCACAAAAACGTCCATAGGCCGGCCGTGGTCAACCTGTTAGAATCGCGGTGAATGAATGAACGGGATCTTAAGTTTATGCGTATAGCCATCAGCGAGGCTAGAGCAGCTGCTGATCGGGGTGAAGTGCCGGTCGGGGCGTGCATTACAGACAACAATGGCTCGTTGATAGGCGCCGGTTTTAACCGCACCATATCGGAGAATGATCCGACCGCCCATGCCGAGATCGTAGCTATTCGATCTGCGGCAGCCGTGATCGGCAATTACAGGCTCGTGGGCCTCACTATCTATACGACGATTGAGCCTTGTGTAATGTGCGCTGGGGCACTTGTAAATGCACGGTTAGAGCGTTTGGTGTACGGAGCAGCAGATGAGCGTTTCGGAGCTGCCGGTTCGGTTTTCAGTTTGTGCAACAGTCAGCTCCTAAATCATCGAATCGAAGTTACCTCAGGTGTGCTGGCAGAGGAATGCGGTGTATTGATGCGGGATTTTTTCCGCTTTCGTCGCTGGTCTCAGACTTGAAATAATCATGCTTCAACCGTTAAGATTGTAGCTTCTCGCGGAGAGGTGCGAGAGTGGTTGAATCGGGCAGTCTCGAAAATTGTTGAGCCTTAACGGGTTCCGTGGGTTCGAATCCCACCCTCTCCGCCAGCAAAATTCCTTCGATCTATCCGTCCTCTAGTTCGTATGCAAAGCGATCTGATGAATGTTTCCAACAGGCATTTCACAACCTTGGCAATAATTTTGATGGTACTCGCTTCGACGTTGGGCTGCGCCCGAATTTCGGAGATGGTCAAGAAAAACCGCGGCGAAGATCCAACCTCATCGAGCCCCTCATCACCTTCGTCCGACGGGCCTCGTAGCTCGACGAGGAGCGATGGTGAGAACACGCTCGTCAAGAAGACAAACTATTACATCAGTGATTGCTACAACAAGTATTCGAATCGGATAATCGAAAGCCATAACCGTTATGCCTCGTGGGTGAAGGATCTAGACCAAGGGCCAACCGGTAAAGAAAGGATAGTTTACGGACTTTACGACGTGAGCGGAGACGGATCCGACTGTGAAAAAGCATTGGAGTCTGCCAAGCAGCTTGAACCTTCGATGCCGGAGTTGGATGCAGCCTCCGTCACCTACATGTCAGCGCTCAAGGAAGTGATCGCGGCAATTCGCGGCATCCATCCCTACTACGAACAGGATGATTATAAAGACGATGGCTTTGCCAAAGGAAAAGCGGCTCACGCCGGGCTAATGCAAGCCTTCCGAAACTTCAAGTCCGCGAACACCGCTTTTGCATCGCAGGTTGACCGACTCGAGGACGAAGTTGCCGAAAAAGAGTTTGACCGCCTGACCGAAGATGGCCGAATGTCGGAGGCACTTGTGGTCGAGACGGGCATTAAAGCCAAAAAACTCAAAAACCTGCTCCAGGAAAAAGAGTTCGAAAGGATCACTGTTGATGAGTTAAATCCACTGATCGACGAATTCACTGAGACCGTTGATAAGCTAAGGGCTGCGCACTCGAAGCCGACGGGAAATCTCTATACTTCCGCTTGTGACGAGTTTTCAAAAGCATCCAAAGAGATGATGCGCCGTATACGTGACGGCAAGAAGTTTACCGACATCGAACGGCGACAGATAGCGATGGGCGCCGGTTGGATGGTCGAGGGCTCGCCTGCTAAGGTCATAAAAGCCTACAACGACATGATCCAGCGTCGCAGTATGGTACGATTCTGACAATTCTCCGGTCAGTTGCTTCACCTTCTCGGGTCACTATGGGGGCCCATTCTTACCTTGACGTATCTCGTCCAAAAGCTGACAATTCCATCACAGTTCTATCTCAAGACAACGTTCTATAGGAGGTTCGAAAATGCCTTTGACGAAAAGGTTATCGGCGGAGTTTATAGGTACGCTTTGGCTTGTACTTGGCGGGTGCGGGAGTGCCGTCTTGGCAACGGCTTACCCAAATCTCGGAATCGGTTTCGCGGGGGTCTCGCTGGCGTTTGGTTTGACCGTCCTGACAATGGCATATGCGATCGGCCATATTTCGGGCTGTCATCTTAACCCTGCCGTCACTCTTGGCCTTTGGGCGGGCAAGCGCTTTCCGGGAAATGAAATACTTCCTTATGTGATAGCACAGGTACTCGGCGGCATCGCTGGTGCCGGGCTTCTATATCTGATCGCGACCGGCAAAGCTGACTTTAACCTTAGCGGCGGGTTTGCCGCAAACGGTTATGAGACCCACTCTCCCGGCGGCTATAACCTGATGTCGGCCTTTGTTGCAGAGGTCGCGATGACATTTTTCTTCTTGGTGGTCATTCTGGGTGCTACTCATAAGTTTGCACCAAAGGGCTTCGCGCCTATAGCCATCGGACTTTGCCTTACCCTTATCCATCTAGTAACGATCCCTGTTACTAACACATCGGTCAACCCTGCTCGTTCGACGGGCCCCGCAGTTTTTGTCCAAGGATGGGCTATGGCGCAGCTTTGGCTGTTCTGGGTCGCGCCCATCCTGGGTGGATTGCTCGCGGGATTCCTGTATAATTGGCTTGTTGGAGATGATGAACCAGGAGTGGCTGTTGTAGTAGAAGAAGAGGTCATCGTCGTCGAGTCGGGCACGTGACCCCGCCGGAACGGGGTAACGGCCTTGTTTGTATAAACCGCCTTAACGCGGAAAGGTGCAAGAGTGGTTGAATTGGCAGCATTGGAAATGCTGTGAGCCTTAACGGGTTCCGTGGGTTCGAATCCCACCCTTTCCGCCAGCGTTTGTAAGGACGAGAGTTCATCTAAGAATTGACCTCGTCCTTTTCATTTTACGCTTTTTCACTTTTACGTAATTATCCTTTATCCTTTAAATGGGCTTCAGGCTCCGCACAAGGTTTGAGTTGTGAACTCCGCTAGGCGAGGAATCGAGCAACGGTAGCAATTTCATCCTGTGTTGCGGTTAAGTCTGAAGCCTTTTGCATTTATCTCCATTCCGAGTCTCTCTTCCCTTTATCCTTTATCCTTTATCCTTTATCCTAAAGAAAATGTCCTATCAGGTTATCGCCAGAAAATGGAGGCCCCAGACCTTTGAGGAGGTAACGGGACAGGAGGCCATTACCCAAACGCTGAAGAATGCGTTGGAGTATGACCGATTGCATCATGCCTATCTGTTTTCGGGCGCTCGCGGAGTTGGTAAGACGACGACGGCCCGACTTCTCGCAAAAGCCCTAAACTGCCACAAGACACAGAACAAGCCGAATGTCGTCCCCTGCCGGACGGACGACCCGGATGCCTGCCCGTCGTGCATGGAGATCTCTGAGAGCCGGTCGATGGACGTACTTGAGATCGACGCGGCTTCGCACACAGGCGTGGACGACATCCGCGACACGATCCTCGAGGGGATCAATATCAGAGCGGCTCGAGATCGCTTTAAGGTGTTTATAATCGACGAGGTCCACATGCTCTCACGGAACTCGTTCAATGCTCTTCTGAAGACCCTTGAAGAGCCACCGCCGAACGTTATGTTCATAATGGCGACGACAGAGCTGCACAAGGTTCCCGAAACTATACTTTCCCGCTGCCAGGAGTTCGAGTTTCGCACAATTGCCCTGCAGAAAATAATAGACAGGCTAAAGATCATCGCCGTTGCCGAAAAGATCGAAGTTTCTGATGCGGCCCTTAAAGAAATCGCCCGCTCCGGTGAAGGCTCGATGCGTGATGCCCAGTCTAACTTTGATCAGGTGATCAGCTTTACCGGTGTGAAGATCGACGTTTCGGACGTGGAAGCGGCACTCGGGCTTGCCGGTTCAACTATGCTTAAAAGAGTTCTGGTTTCGATCTCTGCAAGAGAATCCAGGAATATTTTAGAAGTGGTTGAGGAATTGAGCGCCCGCGGTCACGATCTCCGAAATTTTTGCCGCGACCTCCTCTCGGTCATACGCGATCTGCTGGTTTTCAAGGTCTCGGAAGGAGACAGTCATCTCGCCGAATCTTCCATGCTGACTCTGGAAGAGCTTGCCCAACATTCATCCGAATTCTCGACCTCTGATCTAGTCCGCTATTTCAACTCTTTGTCAGAAACCGAGTCGAAACTTCGAGAAGCCGCAAACGGTCGATATGTTCTTGAAATTGGCTTGGTCAAACTTATCGAGATGCGTCGACTGGTAGATATGGAAAAGGTCCTCGATCGGCTTACCAGGCTTGAGACGCTCCTTTCGGGGCCTAATGGTTCAGACCCAAAGATGCACGAGTCGGAACCTTCAGAAAAAAAAACGTTGAACTTTGGCTTGGATGACGATCATGCCGATACTGCGGGCCATATAGGCCTTGGATCAGATCGACCTATTCGCACAGGGCCCGCAGCGCCGCCCCGCATCGAGACCGTTAACGAACCCGCCGCAGGGACGGGAATGGACGTTACGCCCTCACTAACTTCGTCGGTAAATAAAACTCGCCATCCTGTAGACGTTGCCGTCCCAGGCTATGACCTCTCTTTTCTTGAATCGATCGAGCTTCCCTTGCCCGAGATACCGGCTGAACTACTTGACCACGTCGATGACGAATGGCTGGACAATGCATTTGAAAGACGGCTCGCTTCGACGGGCGACGATCTGAGAACGATCCCCGGCGCATCGGCCTTAGCCGCGATGCTTGCAGGACCCAAAACAAGCTCGGAAAAGCAGCGTGCCGATCGAGCCCCGACCGGCCCTACAGCGGCTGCCGCGGCTCCCGCACTCGAGATAAATGTTCGACCGTTGATCGAGATAGACCCGTCGATGGAGCGGCCTCCCCTTTTGCCGTCGGCGAACGAAGAAGAGATAAGGGCCTATGCGGAATCAGACCCGATCGTTCGAGCGGTGCTCCGTATTTTTCGAGGCTCGATAAAGGGTGTGCGGCGTATTTGACCTGAGATTCAAAGGGCCCGCCCTTTCCTATTTATTTCCGATTTGGCAAAATCAGTACATTACGCATGAGAACAATTATCGCCGCGGCGAAACGTCTCCATCTGATCGCAGTGCTGATGACCTTGTCCCTCGGCTCGGTCTCGGCCGTCGCCCAATCAGGCCAAGGTTTTACGATAAACGCTTCTCCTCTACCGCCGCCCACTGGCCCGGTTAACGATTACGCTGGGGTCATCGATGAAACTACAAAGGCCCAGCTCGATCGACGCCTGATCGAATTTAGGGATAGGACCGGAGTTGAAATAGCGGTTGCTGTGGTAAAAACCACAGGAGACCGTCCTATATTTGATTATTCGCTCGCCGTCGCAAGAGGCTGGGGTATCGGTTCAAAGGAGGACGATAATCCTGGTGCTCTTCTTCTTGTCGCCATTGAGGATCGGAAATACTTCACTCAGATCAGCAAAGACCTCGAAGACGAATTGCCTGATGGAATGGTCGGCAGCCTGCAGCGGCAATACTTGGTTCCCGAATTTCGAAAGGGCAACTATGCAAAAGGCATTTCTGACACAGTAGACGCATATATTCGAGCCTATGATGCTCGTGCATCGGGTGCGGGAATTCCGCCGCCGGCCCGAGGTGAAAGGCGTGATGATGGAAACGGCGACTTTACCTGGATACTTTGCTGCTTCATAGTTGTCTTCATTTTTCTTCCGCTTCTCCTATCCTCTCTTCGCAGAAAAAGGGGAGGCGGCCGGGATGATGACGGAAACGGCTTTGGGGGAAGCGCCCTGCCTTGGATAATCGGATCCGCGATATCGAGCATTGCTAACTCCAGCAGTTCCTCATCAAGCAGTTGGGATTCAGGATGGTCCTCCGGCGGTTCAGATTGGGGCGGTTTCGGCGGAGGAGGCGATTTCGGCGGCGGAGGAGCCGGCGGGGATTGGTAAACCAAAACCTATCTGGCTAACCTATGAATGAATTAAACATTTCTGAAACGAATATAATCTACAGGAAATGAACCACCAATTTGAAGCTCTCATCGATGACCTGAAGTCAACCCACGGCGGCAATCTCGCCTCGGTGATCCTTTATGGCTCTGCCGCTGCAGGTGATTTTCTGCCCAGCCAATCAGATTATAACTTGCTTATCGCCTTGCACCGAATTGCACCGGAGGATCTAAGAAACGCACATGCCTGCGTTCGGGAATGGCATCGGCTGGGTCATCCGATCCCCGTTTACTTTACCGTGTCTGAATTGGAGAATGCAGCGGACGTTTTCCCCATCGAGTTCCATCAGATGGAAGTTGCACGGAAAGTACTCTATGGGAAAGATGTGCTTGCTAACCTTAAGATCTCCGATGTGTACTTGCGGCATCAGGCTGAATATGAGTTGCGCAGCAAACTTGTCTACCTGCGTAGAAAGTACATTCCTGTTTCAAACTCGGCGGAAGGTCTCTGCAGGCTGATGGCCGATAGTTTGCCTAGTTTTGCGGCCGTGTTTAGGGCGGTACTTATTCTAGGGAGAATCGAGCCGCCGGCAACTAAACATGAGATCGTAGCCTTGACCGTCGATAAAGTCGGCCTCGATGGGATCGTATTTGAAAAAATCTTTAACATTCGTGAGAATAACTTTTCAGCAAATCTTGACGAAGTCGCCGCCAACCAGCTTTTCGGCGAATATTTGGTTCAGATCGAAAAGGTGATCGAATCGGTGGATTCGATCGGACGTGCTGAAAGCGGGACTGTAAGATAGTAGTGATGACAACGAACATCCGAAAGGGAGGGTCAGGAACAGTGAGGAGAACCGAAATGAAAAGAGCCATCTTGTTATGCATCGCAATGTTTGCCGTTGCCGGTCTCAGCGGCTGCAGTTACAACGAGTTGACCGCCAAACAGCAGCAAGTTAAGGGAAAGTGGGCCAATGTTGAGAGTGCCATGCAGCGACGGGCAGATCTCATACCGAATATGGTCGAGACCGCAAAAATGGCGGGAGTTCAGGAACAAGAGGTCTTTGGTCAGATCGCAGATGCCCGATCGCGGCTTTTGAACGCTCAACAATCGCAGCCTGCCGGCTCAGAAGGAGATAAAACACCCGAGCAGAAGCAAGCCATTATCGAGGCTAACAATAGCTTTGGCGGCACGATCGGGCGGCTTCTGATGCTGCAGGAACAGTATCCGCAGCTTCGGTCCAGCGAGGCGTTCATGAAGGTCCAGGACGAGTTGTCCGGCACCGAGAATCGGATCAATGTAGCGCGACTAGACTATAATCAGGCAGTAACTGATTACAACACGACCCGAAATTCGTTCCCGGCGGTGCTCACGGCTGGTCTTCTGGGCTTCAAGGAAGAACCATTCTTCCAGGCTGAGGAGGGTGCACGTCAGGCCCCAAGGATCCCAGATGCAAATTCGCTTCGGCGACCGGAGAACGCTCCACCAGCGAATCGCTGATAGCTCAGCCCTAGAAGCCGCGGGAACTACACATCGAACAATGATCACAAGGCTTGCCGTTCGGTTCGAACGTGCAGGCCTTTGCTTCTTTCAGTCCTTCGGCGATCTTGTCCGCAACCGCTTCCATCACCGAAAACTTCTCTTGGCTGGGGTGCTGAGCGTATGGAGCGTCCGAAACATATCTCGGTTTTAGTGAGGCTTCCAGCTTTTCGAGGCGATGATTTATCTTTTCGATGCTCGCAAATACCGAAGCAAGGTCCACCCCAGCCTGTTCAGCCTCTAGCAGTTTCACAATTCGTTCAGCGACCTTTCGCGTTTCACTCACGGCACTCTTCTTTGGTTATGGGCAAGATGAGCCAAGATGACGATCACCTATGGTTCGTTGCTATAGATATCCGCCATCCAACACGACATTGAAATGCCCTAAAGGAGATCTATCCTATCTACAACAGCTACGATCGCTGAATCAATGGCGGCACCGGGGCGTCCGGTGGCCGCGGTAGAGGCAGACCAGCCTTCTTGTGCTATAACAACGACGTCCCCCTCGCCTGAATCGACAGAATCCAGGGCCAGGCACGTGTATTCCATATCCTCGCCTTCCGGGGAAAGCTGCCGGCAGAGCATTATGCGCGAACCTTCATATCGCTGGTTTTTTTGCGTAGCAACGACATTACCGATCACACGTGCGATCAACATATACTCATCCGCTTCCATGCCGCACATGCAGCTCGGAGTCAATTATACCCACTATCGTACAGTCAGTAGGCGTTTCATCACGCTTGAACGGGAAAGCAGCTTCCTTGCCCCGGCACCAGAAAACCAGTTCGCCGACCCCCGCTCCGACCGCATCCAGCGCCACCATCGGCCTGCCTTTCTCTTTCAAGTCGGCATCAAGGGTCTGAACCAACAGAAACTTGCGGCCCCTGAGAGACTCGTTCTTTATCGTAGAAACAACGTTACCGATAACGCGAGCGATCTGCATCTCACTTACCTTCCTCGGTAACAAAATCGATCGTATCGATAACACCAATGATGGCCGAATCGACCGGGCAATCCTTGTTCCCTTCCGCCATTCGCGCCGAAGACCCGCCTACCACGATGACCTTTTCATGAAACCCGGCACCTACGGTGTCCACCGCTACGACGTAGCCGCCTTGGTCAGTACCATCCAAATTTATCGGCTTCACGATGAGAAGTTTCTTACCGTGAAGCCGTTCATCCTTCTGCGTGGACACCACCGTGCCCAAGATGCGTCCGATTATCATTCAGTTGTGACTTTTTAGTAAGTTGTCCCATTGATACGGGCCAACATAAGAATCATCTCAGCACTACCGGCAGCCGCTCATCTACGCTCGAATGCGGGCGTGGGATCACGTGAACGCTCACTAGCTCACCGACCCGCCGCGCCGCTGATGCCCCTGCATCCGTTGCGGCCTTTACCGCGGCAACATCTCCGCGAACTATCGCTGTCACAAAACCCGCTCCGATCTTCTCATAGCCCACAAGCTGAACGTTTGCGGCCTTGACCATAGCGTCAGCGGCCTCGATCATCGCGACAAGGCCTTTACACTCAACCATTCCTAAAGCTTCTTGCATTTAGATCGCTCCTGAATCCCTCAAAGTATAATCCCAAGTGCCGTGTTAGTTTAACTTAATTTAGCCGCCTGGCTCAAAAGGTCGATCAACTCTTCACGGGTGAAAGCTATCTTCACTCCATTCGACGCCGGTGCCGGGGTACACACCGCGTCGAAAGTGTTGCCCTCATGAAGATAACCGCATGCCTGGCAGCGAGCCGATTCGTCCAGGAAGCCCGCCCTCTCCCTTATTTCAATGAGTTTTTCAATAGCATCGGCCGGCAGATCGTTCGCACCGCCCAGAGCCTTGGCAAGAATGGCGATCTTGGCAGTGTGTTCCAATGTTTCAAGCCGGTCGTAGGCTTCCCAAATGTGCTTGCCATAGGCCACAGCCCCGTGGTTCGCCATAAGTAATGCGTTGTGAACGGCCACGAAAGGCTTCATCGCGTCCGTTAGTTCGTCCGTGGAAGGTGTCCCATACCCAGTCAGCGGCACGCAGCCGAGTGTAAGGACCACTTCCGATAAGATAGGCTTATCAATTGCGAGACCGGCAACCGCAAACGCAGTACCGTGCGGCGGATGAGCGTGACAAACAGCATTGATCTCTGGCCGCATATTGTAGATCAACAAATGCATTGCCAATTCGGACGAGGCCTTATTCTCGTTCATCGGCTTCCCTTCCATGTCCGTGATCGCAAGACATTCTTCGGTGAGCCGGCCCTTCGATGTCATGGTAGGCGTTGCGATTACCCGATCTTCATCGAGACGAATGCTAACGTTGCCGTCAAACGCGACCACATAATTGCGGTCGTAAAGCAATTTCCCGATCTCGACGATCTGCTTTCTGGCCAGTCCCTCGTCCATAAAGATTCAAGCCACAGATTAACATTAAACCGGAGTTCATCGTTAACCAGCAGCTCGACCAGAGATAATTTAGAGTAATAGGACAGGAAGAACTAATAGAGATCAAACGAATAGTCAATTGTCACTACAGAGACTGAAGGTACACCGTCGATTCTCTTCGGCTCAAACTCTATCTTTCTGGCGGCCTCGACGGCCATTTCCGTCAAGCCGTCTGGCAGGCCGCTAATGACAGTAATGATCCCGACACTTCCATTACCAAGCAGCTCCACCTTTAGGCGTACGACTCCTTCAGTACCGTTCTGTCTTGCGATGTCTGTGTAGCGCGCCTTCGGCTTGAAAGTTATTTGTAATGGAAGTACGGAAGTTTTCGACTCTATAACGTCCGTGCGCATCAACTGCTCAAATTTGCGGTTCTTGCAAAAGTTCGAACCACCAGAACCAGCATTATACGCGGCTTTCCCAGTCGGCGGTGGCGGAACATCGATCGGAGTGAACAAGTAAAACGAACTTACACCTGCGAAGTAAGCTAGAACGAAGGGAATTATTCGGTCAAAAATCGGGCGGTACATTAAAACACTCCGTTGTAAAACCAGAAAGCCACAGGCTGTTATTGCGTTAACCTGTGGCCATCCATACGTTGAAATCGTTACCTTTCGTACTTACGATGCACAGCTCGCGGTGGAGGAGCCGGTTCGAAGGATGGCAGGGACATTTCGATGTTCGTTCTAATCTCATTGGCCTTGCGCATCTCTTCCAGCTCGCGACGAAGTTCGCGAACCGATCGCCTTAACTCACGATTCTCTTCCCTTAACTTGTGAAATTCACGATGCTTGAACGACTTCCGTGGAATATTCAAAGAAGGGGCAGCGACATTAATAAAAAAACTGGCGATGAATAAACCGGCCGCAAACGTCATGAAAAAGGGAACGACTCTCTTTAGAACTCCGCTAAACAACATCTCAAATCACCTCAAAATGGACTACGCTAATGTTTACGGCATTCGGACGAGATCGGTTTCAAGATCAAGCCGAACTCACTATCTGATTCTATATCTTTCCCGGCTAGCCGCAAAGCATTTTCTGTTCGGAAGAAAAGTAAATGCAAAAAATAGTCGGTGCTAAACGCCTTAGGTCTGTCCCATGAACCATGCGTTAACGAGAATATCCTCTCTAGCTTGATGCCGAACTCGTTTGTTGCCGTTGCCCAACGAAGATTTTTGCTTTACAATTCGTGTTTCAACTATGAAACAATGATCGCATTATTGTCAGGAATGCTTCGCGAGAAGCACATCAACCATGTCATCGTCGATGTCCGTGGCGTCGGTTATGAGGTCACGATACCGCTTTCAACATTCTATGAACTGGGCGAGGTAGGGTCAGAGGTTGAATTGCGGATCTATACCCATGTTCGCGAAGACGCAATTCAGCTGTTCGGATTTACGTCAGCGCGCGACCGCGCGTTGTACTTGAAACTGATCTCGGTGCAGGGGGTAGGGGCAAGGTCTGGAATCACGATGCTTAGCGGCATGAATGCCGAGGAGATCATTGCAGCCATACGCACGGATAACGTGGCCAAACTGACTGCGATCCCGGGCGTGGGACGAAAAACGGCCGAGCGTCTCGTAGTCGAATTACGTGACAAACTTGGTGAAATTGCCGTCGGTTCAATAGCTTCTGCTGTCGCGGGAGGTGGTTCTGGCGAATTGCCGCACTATGACTCCGGAGGGGTTTTTGACGACGCGCTTTCGGCCCTCATCAACCTCGGCTATCAAAAGAATGCCGCTGAAAAGGCCATCCAACAAGCAAGACAGGACGGCGTCGAACCCAATGTTACGAAGCTGCTACGAGCAGCACTGCAAAGGCTTGCGAAATAGCAGAACGCGTCTTATCCAGCCGGCTGGGTACCTTAAAAGATCAAGATGCCGGTGATCGACTGAATGCTCCAGGTCCTCGACAATATCCGGAGTGACATTTCAAGGCTCGACCGGCAAGCGGTCGCCGCGTTGATTTACACGGCATTCGGGCTGACTTGCATTTATTACTTGAGAGACGCTGATGCCATCGCAAATGCCTTGACCGGGACAACGCTTGAATGGTTTGGGGCAGCTATCTCGATTTCTACCGAAAACAACCTGCCTGCCCTCGCTTGGTGGGTCTTTGTAGTCTCGATCTTTTATCTGGTAGGGCCGCTTTTGATCATCAGGTTAGCCTGGAAGGCGAAGGCAGCAGACTTTGGGATGCGGCTTCGGTTCGAGCCGAGTTTCTTGAAACTGTTTGCTGCATGTACTGCAGTAATGCTGCCGCTTGTATTTCTGATGTCGCTGACCTCGGGCTTTGCCTTAAAGTATCCTTTCCTGCGTATATATAGCGGTGAGCAGTATTTGGGAAGAACATTGTTTGTCTGGGAACTGTTATACTTTTTCCAGTTCTTTGGGCTAGAGTTCTTTTTTCGCGGCTTTTTGGTACACAGCCTGAAGCGTTCGCTTGGGCTGTATTCGATCTTTGTGATGACCGTACCGTACTGCATGATCCACTTTGGTAAGCCGCTCGCGGAAACTATTTCGGCCATCGGAGCCGGCATTTTTTTGGGCTGGCTCAGCTATCGCAATGGGAGTATTTGGCTTGGGTTGGCGCTACATTGCGCGGTCGCATTTTCGATGGATATTTTGGCACTTTATAGTAAGGGACTATTGTTTTAGCACAGACGCGGCTATGTGCATTTAAGAGGACCGGACCGTAATGTATTTTAGTAACAACGATGGCGCCTTGATCTAATGGTTTGATCCACCTGTGACGAAAGCAGCAGTAGATATCAGAAACGAAGAACTAACCTCCGAAGAAAAGCGCTTCGAGGCTACCTTGAGGCCCGCGCAGCTGGCTGAGTACATCGGCCAAGCTAAGGTAAAGGACAATCTGCGGGTCTTTATGAAGGCCGCACTCAAACGCCGCGAAGCTCTCGATCACATTCTGCTGACCGGCCCGCCAGGGGTAGGGAAAACGACGCTTTCGAACATCGTGGCGAACGAGATGGGCTCCACGCTCAAGTCAACTGCCGGACCAATAATTGAGAAAGCCGGAGACCTGGCGGCGATACTGACCAACCTGGAAGAAGGTGACGTCCTATTCATCGACGAGATCCACCGGCTAAATCCCGCGATCGAGGAGATCTTGTATCCGGCAATGGAGGATTACAGCCTCGACCTGATGATCGGCCAGGGCACGGCGGCACGATCAATCAAGCTAGAGTTGCCGAAATTTACCTTGATCGGTGCGACCACGCGGCCGGGGCTTATTACTGCTCCATTGCGTGGGCGTTTCGGCATCATCTTTCATCTCGACTTCTACGGCATCGAGGAGCTGCAGCAGATCGTCGAAAGATCTGCAGGAATTCTTGGTATCCAGATCGACTCGACTGGCTCTAACGAGATCGCACGCCGCTCTCGCGGAACGCCGCGGATCGCAAATCGTTTGTTGAGAAGGGTTCGGGACTATGCCGAGGTCGATCACGATAGTAAGATCTCAGAACATGTGGCTAACGATTCCCTGAACCGAATGGAAGTTGATACCTTTGGCCTCGACGAGATGGACCGCAAGTTCTTACTTACGATAATCGAAAAGTTCGATGGCGGCCCTGTCGGACTCGGAACTCTCTGCGCTGCATTGCACGAAGAGAAGGATTCCATAGAAGAGATAATTGAGCCATACCTTCTGCAGATAGGATTCCTGAACCGCACTCCGCGCGGCCGGATGACAACTCGGCTTGCGTGTGAACATTTCGGGATGGGTCTTCCGGCTTCAGGTCGATCTAACACACCCTTATTCGATCAAAAGATTCTTGATTGAAAAAGGAAGTCGGTTTAGACTTGAAAAACCTAAAGCGCGGTTCAGTTTCGCCGGATCGGTCGACCCGAGCGCCAAGTTGGAGATCTTATGAAGGCCCGAACGATAGTTGGAGTCACTTCTCTATTGCTCTCGGCCCTCGGCTTGGCATTGCTAGCAGCGATACCTGCCGGTGCTCAAGCCTCCAGAGCGAATACAGCCCTCGAGAGACGGATAGATACAATGAACAGGCAAGCCCGGGATTATGACCGTGACAGCCTGATCCGCGAAACAAAAGGTAAAAATTCTGCTGAAACCGCAAAACAGCGCCGCGAGATAAAGCTTCAGATCGAAGAAGACCTAAAGGCACTTCAGGACGCTTACAATAGATCTGTAAAGTTGATGCAGAATTCCGGTGAGGTTACTCCGGAATTCGTTGCCGAGATCTCTAAATCTGTTGAGCGATCTGCCCGAAGGCTAAAGGCTAATCTTGTGCTACCCAAGCCGAAGGGCCCGGAAAAGGAAGTAAATACGGCCCGCCCCAATTCCCGCGCGGAACTTTTAACAGAGCTTTGCAGAACCATTTACAGCCTTATCACAAGTCCTCTGTTTGAAGACAGCACGGGCTTGGACATCGAACTTGCCGCAAGGGCTGATCAAGACCTGGAAGCAATGATCGAGCTTTCTACTCGGCTAACCGGGGAACTTTCTGGGCGCAACAATTGATGAGACCTTTTGGCCCAACTTAAGCCAATTCGCAAAGTTGAACGATTTTCCTAATCCTCTTCTTCGGCCTCGCTTGCGAGCAGGGACGCACTTGTTACGAGATCGTCATCCCCACATTTTATCAGCGTGACCCCCTGTGCTGATCGTCCGGTCTCACGTATTTTGTCTACACCCAATCTGATCAGTTTGGCCTGCTGAGTTATTATCATTATTTCGCTGTCCTCATCGACCGGAAATGCCGACACGACCTTTCCCGTTTTCTCGGTCGTTTTCATATTGATCACACCGATGCCGCCGCGCTTGGTCAGGCGATAACTGCTAACCTGCGTTTGCTTGCCGAAGCCCTTCTCGGAAACTGAAAGTATCTTCTCGCTGCCCGATGGAGAGACGGCACAGACTGAAACGACATAGTCGCCCTTTCGAAGATTCACACCGCGAACGCCGCGTGCGGCCCGTCCCATCGGACGAACATCGGTTTCCTGAAATCGAACGGCCATACCGTCATGCGTAGCAATAAAGATCTGCTGTTTACCGTCAGTACGAATGACTTCCAGCAGTTCGTCACCCTCGTCAATGTTGATGGCATTGATGCCATTCGCTCGGATATTCTGAAAATCGGATAACGACGTCTTCTTTATCACGCCTTGTTTCGTTACGAAAGTTAGGTAGCTCTCTTCTGCAAAATCCCTGACCGGCATTGTTGCGACGAGTTTTCGCTCGGCTGAGAGTTGGACGAGATTGACCACCGCTTTCCCTCTGGCTGCAGCCGCGGCCTCTGGTATTTCGTGAACCTTGATCTTATACACCTGGCCATCTTCCGTAAAGATCATTAGGTAGGCATGCGTCGAGGCAATAAAAAGATGTTCGACAAAATCGTCATTTTTGGCGGTCGCTCCGAGCCTGCCTTTTCCTCCCCTCCCCTGCCTAGAATAGGTGGAAACAGGAGTTCTCTTAATGTAACCGGCTTTCGTGACGGTGATCGCTACATCCTCGTCCTTGATCAGATCTTCAATGGAAAGCTCAACATCGGCATCGACGATCTCCGTGCGGCGAGTATCTCCATAACTCTTTTTTACTTCCTCTAATTCGTCAATGATCACCTGTCGCAACACATGTTCATTGGCGAGAATATTCTCCAATTCGGCGATGTACTTGATCAGGTCTTCGTATTCTTCAAGGATCTTCTGACGTTCAAGTGCAGACAGGCGTCGGAGTTGTAGGTCGAGGATAGCTTGGGCTTGTATCTCGCTAAAGGCAAGACTACCAACAACTTTTCTCAGGTCCTTCAGGAAAGCATCTTCTGCCTTACCACCCGTAATGCCCCGCCATTTCTTGACCTCATCCAGAGTTGAAAAATTGCCGGTGAGCCACCGCCTGGCTTCATCAACCGAACGCGAATTGCGTATCAGCGGGATAATATAATCAAGGGCGTCGATAGCCTTGTTCAATCCCTCCAAAACGTGGGCACGCGCCTGGGCCTTTCTAAGGTCAAATTCCGTTCTCCGTCTGACCACCTCCCGCCGAAACTCGACAAAGTGCTCAAGCATCTGCTTGAGCGTCAACAACTTCGGCTGCCCATCAACTATCGCAATATTGATGATGCCGAATGACGACTGCATCGGCGTAAGCTTGTACAGCTTGTTAAGGACGACCTGTGCTATCGCATCACGCTTGAGCTCGAGAACGATCCGCATCCCGAGGCGGTTCGATTCGTCGCGAAGTTCCGAAATGCCGTCGAGTTTCTTCTCGTTAACGAGTTCGGCGATCTTTTCGATCAGCTTTGCTTTGTTGACCTGATACGGGATCTCCGTAATGATGATGGCGTCTTTCTCGCGGTCTCCTCGGCCGATCCGGTCAATTGCTGCGCGGGCGCGCATTTGAATAATGCCCCTGCCTTCCTTGTATGCCCGGATGATCTCTTCACGGCCGTAAATAAAGCCAGCCGTCGGGAAATCTGGCCCCGGGATCAGCTTGATGAGCTCCTCAATGCTGATCGTCGGATTCTTGATAAGTGCAATACTTCCGTTTAGTACTTCGGAGAGGTTATGCGGCGGTATCTTTGTCGCCATACCGACAGCAATTCCTTCAGACCCATTCACCAAAAGCAGCGGCACCTTTGTCGGCAAAACACTGGGCTCGCGAAGCGAATCGTCATAATTTGGCTGAAAATTAACGGTCTCCTTCTCAATATCGGCCAAGACCTCGTTCGCGAGCCTTGCCAGGCGAACCTCGGTGTACCTTTGAGCAGCGGGGTTGTCACCATCGATCGAGCCAAAGTTACCCTGCCCGTCAACCAACGGGTACCGCATCGCAAAATCCTGGGCCATCCGCACGATGGAGTCGTATATAGCTGCATCTCCGTGCGGATGGTACTTACCCATAACCTCTCCGACAGCACGAGCAGATTTTCGATATGGTTTACCAGAGGTATTTCCCTGCTCGAACATCCCGTAAAGGATCCGGCGATGTACCGGCTTGAGCCCGTCCCGCACATCGGGTAAAGCCCGGCCAATAATTACGGACATTGCGTAGTCGAGATACGACCGGCGCATCTCGTCTTCAATATTTATTTGATCGCGGTCTAATAATGAATCCATTCTTCGATGAAATTATGCTTTCTGAAGCCTTGATTGTGGTATTTCCGGAGCCAAAGAGCGTGCGAACAAAAATGTTTAAAACTCTTGTAAAGCTACTTCCCTGATGCTATTATTTTACAGGCAGCAGGGCCCTGCTGCAACAAGGTGCACTCTTTAGTGCGAATCCACTCATTCCAATAGTCCTACACCTTTTTCAACGCTTCTCTCAGATCCCGGAAGCACGTCTCGACCGATGCCAACTACCCTTTCAGAACCCGCCGAACAAACGGCCATTACCGGTACCGAGGAGGAAAAACGGCGCATCCAGCGTTACTCGCTTTCGCTTCCGACCCGAGTCGAGGTAAAGGTTGACAATAAAGTTTCTTGGAACGAGGTCACTCGACTTGAGGATGTTTCCGCATTTGGTGCTGGGTTTTTTCTCAAGAAGCCTGTAAAACGCGGTCGCCTCATTCTGGTATCGGTTCCGATGCCGCGCCAGCTTCGTTGCTATGATTACCTTGAGCCGCAATACAGGATCTGGGGGCTCGTACGCCGATGTATCCCGGTGTCGAATGGCCCGGAAAATGAGAAGTTTGGTGTCGGTGTGGCGTTCATCGGAAAAACCCCTCCTCAATCGTTCACTGACGACCCGACCAAGCTTTTTGATCTTTCCGATCGTGATGATGGTGGACTTTGGCGGCTCGTTGAAGCTCCTGCGATACCTGACGAAAGCGATCTGCCCGCCTATCTTCGCCGTCATACCCGTTTTCCGATCCCGGAATCCCTCGTTTTGGAATTGCTTGACGAGAATGGCGACGTCACGGCCAGTGAGGTAAGCGTGACTGAGAATGTAAGCTTGGGCGGTGCCGCCGTATTCACCTCCTTCAACATCGAGACGGGATCGTTCCTTAGAGTCAAGAGTCAGCGTTTAGACACGGCGATAATCTCGATAGTAAGGGGAAAGCACACCGGCGACGACGGTATAACGCGGCTGCATCTAGAATTTATCGACCATCTTTTCCCGCTGCAAGGGATTGAATGAACTAAATTGGCCAATTAATGACATTATTGAAGTATTTCTCGGAGTAACCGAATGGTAGAAACGGAAGAAACAGGCACTGAGATCTTCGACCCTGCATCAACATTGATGCATGCTCTAGTGCGCGGAAAGGGCGACAACGGATCGGAATGGAAGAATACCGCCGAGGTAATCAGCATTTCGCCGACCGGCGCCGGCTTTTATGTACAGAAAGAAGTGAAAGCGGGCCGGCTGCTACAACTGCTGCTTCCACTCGATCCGTCGCTTAGGTGTTATGACCCGGACCGGGAATTATATCAAGTTTGGGCTCTTGTCCAGAACTGTCAGAAACTAGCGGATGAGGATTATGGCTATCACATCGGTGTAGCTTTTATCGGCCGGGAGGTTCCAGAAAGCTACCATGCGGATCCGATGCAGAACTATCGTATCTGCGGAATGAATGAAGATGGACTCTGGAAGGTTCGCGAAGCTGCCCGTGAGTTTAAACCCCGAAAGGAAGCAAGAATATACGCCACTGTAGAACACTATCTTGCCCTTGTGGATGGCCAAAAGGCGTCCCTCAGGGGGGAATGGGCAACTACCGAAAATATCAGTAAGCGGGGGGCGGCAGTCCTGACGTCGCTGGAGGCGACGGTCGGCGATCGCATTAAGTTTATCAGCGAAAAGTACGACTTCTCTGGACTTGCCGTTGTATGTAACAAAAGGGCCGCGCCAGATGGAAAGTCGGTCCTTAACCTTCAATTTGTAGAGGCTCTATTTCCGGTTGAAAAAGTGAAGGTCGAGACGCCGATCGAAAAAGAAGAACCGGTAATGGCCTGAGAAAAAGACCTTTACTGATTGTTAGCAGGCGGGCGTCTAGGCATCGGAGGACGCGGATCCTCAGGCGGCATCAAGCCTCGCCTCCTGAGTTCTTCCAGTCGTTTCTCTTGTTCTGGGGTCAGCCTCCGAAATTCCCGGAAAGTAAATGGTCCGGACTGACGTACTGGCGGCGTCTTTGGAACGATCCCTTTTTCGTCTATCTTCACGCTTGGCGTATCGATCCGGCCTCCGCCAATACGAATATTTCCCACATATATCGTGTCGCCGTCAACCCTTATTCCATCATCGACCGTATTACTTGACCGAAATTCTGCGCCGCGCCCCGTCGATGGCCTTGTACCTCGTGCCGTGGCAGTGTCCTGGCGCTGTTCTGACGCGTTCTTTGCGGGCTCTCGCCAGACGCGCGTCGGCCCGCCATTCTGTTCCGACGAGGGGATCGCAACGGACTCGGCGTCCGGTTCTTTTAGGGCACTAGAGGCTTCATTCTGGGATCCTTCGGTCAGGGATGACGGGGTTGATTCAGTCTTATCACCCGTATATGTAGCGTTGCCATCGAGTAGAAGCGAGCCTGCCGCGAGCCCGCCAAGCAAAAGTGTTACGCCTGCAACTGCATAAACCTTGCTCCGATGGCGTTTCAAAACCGGCAAATGGCCGCCCATCGAGACAGAGGCCGCCCGCTTGTTTCCTGTTCCGGGTACCGTGTCTTCAGACAGATTGCGCGGCAGCAACTTGGTCTTAACATCCGTTTGACGATCGGCTGTCGCTCTTGTTGTACCAGGAAGAAGTCTCGTGCTTTCGGCTGCGAAAGCATCAACTTCGGCCGCACGGTACGAGAAGCTGCCTTCGGCAAATTCGGCATACCTGTCCATCTCCCGGAACATTTGCTTCATTTCGGCGGCACTCGCAGGCCTAACGCCGGCATTGAGGTCAAGAGTTTTCGCGAGTACCCCCGCAAATCCAGCCGGAACGTCTTCGTTTATCGAATTGGCAGGGATCAGCGGGTCAGGCTGGCCGCTCAGGACGTTCATCGCTCTGGTCAAAGCATCTTCCGGCGGTCGCCCCGTTACGAGGTGGTAAAGAGTTGCGGCTAGGGAATAAAGATCGCTCCTGGGATCGGTTCCGGTTCCCTGTATCTGCTCCAGGGACGCATAGTTACGCGAGTAACCGAAAATGCTCTTCGCTGCGGTATGGCCGGCCGCATCGGTAGGATTCCCTTTCGCCAACCCAAAATCAAGTAGAATGATCTGTCCCCGTGATGTGATCTTCAGATTTTGGGGCTTTATGTCGCGATGAATGACGGGTGTCGACTGGGTATGAAGAAATTCGAGAGCATCCAACAGCTGTTCTGCCCATTCCTTGACCTGGCTCACCGAAAAGGGTTCTCCATTTTCCTCCAGAATCATGCTCAGATCTTCGCCTGGAATGAATTCCATCACGATGAACTGCCCGTCATCTTCTGCAAAATGATCGCTCACTCGCGGTAGAGCAGCGTGCTTTAGGCTATTCAGCAACCTCGCTTCTCGTTCGATCGCCTTTCGAAAATGATCGCCCATGCAAAGTGTTTCCTTAATGGCGACTCGGCTGCCAAAACGTTCATCCGTGGCTAGATATACCGCTCCCATGCCGCCTTGTCCGATCTGGCGTTCGATTCGATAACGGTCTTGAAGAAGTCTTCCGGTTTCGATCATATTAAGGGGTTATAACGAAGCAAACTGTGGAATAGTTTTCTATGAACCTACAAATTCGTTTCAGGGTGAAGTGCTCTACTAAAAAAGTGGCATCGTTGCCGGGATAACTGAGCATGCCTGTCGCGCGACAAAGGCACGGTGCTGCTTCACTGCCGAGTCTTCTTCTTGCTTTCATCCTTTGGCGAAATGATGCGCATTTTGGATGGCAGCTTCTTAAAAACACTGGGGATCTTAGTCAGCCTGAAGCCATCGTTATCTTTATCCGTCTTCGCTTGTTGGGGCTCGTTTCGTTCACGCGTCACCCTAAGACCCCTAACCCCGCCGGGTAAGCGATCGATCTCAACCGTTTCAACCTTTCGCTTGCCCTTCCGGTCGATATTCTGCACCTTTGGAGTCTGATCGGGAAGGGCCGGTTCGGTCTTTGTTGCTCTTGGACCTGTCGGTCTAGTGCCTTCTGGCTCAGCAAGAGGATCTTTGTATAATGGCGGATCGGCCGGACGAATGGGGTCTTCGGACGGAACCGATGACCCGGTCTCAGGTGCGTTGTTGGTATCGGGCCGGGCGATACCGCTCCCAGAATCAAGTGGATTTGGCGCACTGCCTTCGGGGAATGCTTCCGCATGTTGGGAGTTCGCCGATCGTCCGGGGCCAAGCAGCTTGGAGGGGCCGTAATAGATAGCCGCGGCCGAGAAACTTCCAACGACCGAGAAAAGAAGGGCGATCGAGGCCAGCACTGCAGCCCGACGATAGGAGGAAGCAGGCTGCATCAAGGACGGAGTAGCCTTGGTAGCCGCGCCATTTGCGTCGGGATCTGTCATCAGTCCGACAGGCAAAGACGTCACTATTGAAACTGGGGCCGGCAATACCTCCGTCAGGATGGTCGATTGAGGCTGCGTTGGGCCAGATCTAATTTTTGTCTCTAGGTCTGTATCCTCGTCGATCGCGATGGCCGTTCCGGCATCGTCGACGGCCGATCTGACAAATGATGACTCAGCATACCTTTCATGCTCTTTCAGCATTCTGCGTAGTTCCTTTGCAGAACCCGGACGCTGATCGCTGTCCAGATCCATCGCTCTTTGCAGTACTGCTGAAACGCCGATAGGTACTTCGCCGTACACTATGTGGGCAGGAAGCAGAGGGTCGTTTCCACGTCCAAGCACCTTCATTGCCCGGGTTAAGGCATCAACGGGAAGTTGGCCCGTGGAAAGATGGTATAAGGTCGCAGCAAGCGCGTAAATATCACTTCGCGGATCGGTCCCCGTGCCCTGAATCTGCTCCAGCGAGGCATAATGCCGCGAATAACCGAAAAGGCTGTGAGCAGCAGTTTGATGGCTGGCATCCGTCGGATTACCCTTGGCCAGGCCGAAATCCAGAAGTATGACTTGCCCGTCAGGTGTGACCTTTAGATTCTGCGGCTTTATATCTCGATGAACGACGGGTGTCTGTTGACCGTGAAGATACTCCAGCGCATCAAGCAATCTATCGCCAAGGCCCAAAACATATCTAACCGGAAACGGCTTTCCATATCGGGCAAGCATCACTGAAAGATCGTCCCCGGGTATGTACTCCATCACCAGGAACTGCACCTTGTCCTCAACAAAATGATCGCTTACCTTTGGTAGCGCCGGGTGTTTCAAACTGTTCAGCAACCGCGCTTCGCGCTCGACCGCTCTGTAGCAGTTTTCGTCTGGACAAAGCGTTTCTTTTATTGCAACTGCTGTGCCGAATCGTGTGTCGGTCGCTATATAGACCGCACCCATTCCGCCCTGTCCGATCTGGCGCTCCACACAGTATCGCTGCTGCAGGATCTTTCCTTCCTCGATCATTCTCGAAAAGGTCTTCCGATTATCAGATTTCGGCAAATACTTTACTACAAAAGTCAACCATTACGCAGATTTTTTCAGAGTAAGAGGAATTATGGTTGATTCGGTAAAATATACGGAACTCGTGTAAGTGGTTCAGAACCATCGATCAATGACCGGGACGCGAATATCTGCAGGTCTAAGTTGGTATCCATTCTATTCCGCAGGGCAACATGCGGCGATTCTCGACTGTTACACAGACTCTAACTGGGTGGGGTTTGTTGCCGCTATTAACGATCCTTCGAAAACCAAGATTCTGTCATATCACACCAGATGGCAAGCCCCTTCCAGGCACCATATTTTGCGTAGTGCTTCTCGATCTTTCGATCTTCACAGCTTTTCCCTCTATTGTGCTTCTTGTAATAACCAGCGCGAAGCCACGAATCCAGAGCCAAGCCATCATACCTGCCCAGCAATTTCAACAGATTATCGGCCGCATAACTCCCGATACCTTTGACCCTCATTATCTCTTTTTTCAGATCGAGTGTCGGAAGTTCTGAGTAAAGCCAAGCCTCGGGATCAATAACGCCCTCAGCCACCGCCTGACCCAACTCGACCAGATACTGAGAACGATAACCCGCCCGGATATCATTTCGGAAAACATCAAAAGAACAGGCAGCAATAGCTTCGGGGGTTGGAAAGGCTTTTTGTCCGTTCGGAGCAGCGTTACCTAGTAGTTCGACCAAATTGCTGACCATCTTTTTCGTCAGACTCCAGGAGCAGTTGGTTGTGCAAAGGGTTTTCACGAGATCCTCGAAAACAGTAACAGATCGAAGGAGACGTCCCGCACAAATCCTTCGGACCCAACCCAATTCGGCCCCATTTTCAAGGGCAGAGTAAAATTCTCCTAGGTCCTCGTCCATTCTAAGAATATGCCTTACCGCGTGCACCGCCTCGGCCCTCGCGCAGCCCGACGAAGTTATTTGAATTCGGTCTTTTAGGACCCGGATCGAGATCGCAGCCGTACCACTCGCCGGCATGTTGAAGACATAATTCAAGACACCTTTATCACTGTGGTATTCGAATGGAGAAAGGTCATACCAGCCATGACCCTCGATGGCCATGCGAAGGTCAAAATTTCTCGGAGTTGGAATCGAAAATGTATTGGACATTTTTTTGATATTAGGTATAGAATGTCTCATTGACAAATCTTTACATTTTGTAGACCAAAACCCCCGTTTTTTCGTCTTACAGTAGATAGTTGGGCACTTCGGCATAATCCGATCCAGATGAAAGAATCTAGAGAAGTTTAACGACGTCACCTTTCTCTGCGGATATGTTAAACATTTTTGAACAAATGGGTAGTGTCAGAACTAAACTGCAGACTTGGTCTTAGATCGGTCTTCACAGTTTAGACCGAATTGGCTTTTCAGGAGGAAAGGGTATGGCAGGCATGAGGGCGCAAAGGCATCTGCGACTTTTGATTGCAACTTTATTATTGTCAGTATTTACTCTCTCAGGTTCGGGTCAGCCACCGGAGCCTGACCCAAACTCGCCAACTCCCGTCATTGTTCGGATCGAAGGCTCGAAGCGGGTGCTTGCGGTTTCTGCGGAAACAGGGGCTCGGGTCGACCTGAATTCGGCTGGTCGGGCAGCTTTTCAACCAAATTCGAGGGTCGCGATCTTTGTGAACAACCTTGAATTGATGGCCGGTGAGGGAGCGAACGCGTTTCGCGTACACGTTGAGGATTCAAGGGGCAAACAGTATAGATTCCCGGTTGTGGATCTTTACCGTATAAAGGCGCCAACCCCCACGTACGCACTAGTTTTCGAGATGCGTGACGAGATCGGTTATTGGGATGCACCGGCTCTGGGTGATGTTCTGATCCGCGTCACGTGGCGTGGCATGACAAGCGACCGAGTAAGGCTTGGTTTTGGGGAAACCGGCGGGCCACTGAAGGACGATGTCATTCCATATTCGAAGCTCTATGCCTACGATCCGGGGTCCGCTGTTACCGGAAAAAGTGTTCGGTCTAAGGGCGGGGTTGATGAACCTCAGTATGTCGGCTATCGATGGGCGGGAGACCGCAGGCGCTTTCTGCAACAGGCGGGATTCGGCCCGACCGAGGCTCTTGACCACAGGATCCGCCGCATCGGTATCAGAACTTGGCTGGAAGAGCAGTTTGAGCTGCCGTATCCTTCCGCATCGAACCCGTTCCCAAATAATCCGTTGAAGCCTACGAATGCTCCAGCCGACTGTGATGGAGATCAGAATACAGTTCCCGATGTTCCGCCTACGTGCTTTAGGGACACTTATACGATGTATCCGTTGCAGGCCTGGTTTTTCAAGGAAGCCTATTACGGAGATGCTCAGCTAAGGCATCGGATTGCGTGGGCACTCAGCCAGATCTGGGTAGTCTCAGGGGTTGATACACAGCAATCCAGATGGATGACAGAATACTACAAGGTTCTATCGAATAACGCTTTCGGGAACTACCGGAATCTGATGCGGGAAATGACGCTCAACCCGGGAATGGGCAACTATCTGGATATGGCACGGAGTACGCGGACTAACCCTAATGAGAACTATGCCCGCGAACTTAAGCAATTGTTCACGGTTGGCCTGTTCATGCTGAACCCAGACGGAACACTGCAGCTCGACGGACAGGGGCAGCCCATTCCGACCTATGAGCAAGGAGATGTAAATAACTTCACTAAAGTATTGACCGGTTGGGGTTTCTGCAATACTGGCTGTCCCAATTCCGCAGCGGGTGTAGTTAATTATATCGACCCACTAATTCTGAATGCCGGGCTGACGAATGTGAACAACAACAGGCACGACCTGACCGCTAAAACGCTACTGACCTATCCCGGCGCAACTAACACTACGATTCCTGCTTGCACCAACTGCACGTCGCTTGCAAACATTGCAACCTACGCCAACAATTCACTGGAGCAGACCATCGACAATCTCTTTAATCACCCCAACCTCGGCCCTTTCGTCGGCAAGATCCTGATCCAGCACCTTGTTACCAGCGACCCTTCACCGGCATACGTGGGTCGAGTCACGGCCGCTTTCAACAACAATGGGTCCGGTGTTCGCGGTGATATGAAGGCAGTGATCCGAGCAATTCTGCTCGATCCAGAAGCTCGGGGCGATGCGAAAACAGACCCCAATTTTGGAAAGCTGCGTGAGCCGGTCCAGTGGATGACAAACATCGCAAGGACGATCGGTGTTACTAACGCTGCCCAGAACGGGGAGAGCGATGGGGTCTTTTTCTCAGCGACAAATAATCTTTTGTCCACGATGGCCCAAACAGTCTTCTATTCACCGACCGTTTTCAATTACTATTCTCCAGACTTTATCATCCCCGGAACTTCAATGCTGGGGCCAGAGTTTGCGTTGATGACCACGGGCACTGCGGTTGCAAGAGCAAACTTTGCTAACACCATGATAATAGGGAACGGGATAGCGGTCAGCGGTGTTAACGTGCCGGCAGGCACCCGGATCAATCTCGCTGAGCTCCAGGCACTTGCCGCCGCCGATACTTCGGGCGGCCAGCTGCTTGACGTACTCAACCAGAGGATGATGCATGGAACAATGTCTGCCCAGATGAGGAGCACCATCCTCACCGCGGTCACTTCGATCGGTGTTTCCAACCCGCCTACGGCCCAGCAAAGTCTCGACCGGGCCAAACAGGCGCTTTATCTCGTCGCGACCTCGTCGCAATACCAGGTACAGAGGTGATGAAAATGAAAGAATCAAGACGCGAATTTTTGAAGAGATCAGGCGGCTGTGCCCTCGGTATGGTAACGCTGGCAACGCAAATGCAGCACTTCGGTCTTATGAGTGCGTTGGCTCAGAAGTCGTTGGACGATTCACCGCAGGGCGGTTCCGGCTATAAAGCGTTGGTCGTGATCTTCTTTTCCGGCGGGAACGACGGGAATAATATGATCATACCGAATCATAACGATTCAACGATCAGCAACTACAGTGTTTACGCGAATCTCCGCTCAAATTTGGCAGTAGAGCAGAGCGCATTGCTTCCATTCACGGTCCCGGCAATGGGCGGCCTGACATACGGTTTCCACCCGAATCTTGGGCCTGTGACGGGCCAGCCGAACAATGGCATTTACGAGCTTTGGAGCCAACAGAAGATGGCGATCGTTACAAATGTGGGGACGCTGGTCAGGCCGACGACAAAAGCTCAAATGAGCCAGTCAAGCCATCCGAAACCGTATCAGCTTTATTCCCACTCTGACCAAGTGGCCCAATTTCAAACCAGCATCTCGAATACTCAGGCCTTTACCGGCTGGGGAGGTCGGCTCGCTGACCGGATGAACGCATCCAATAACCCAAACGGCCTGATACCGATGGTCACGTCAATCGCCGGCGCCCAGCTCTTCACGTCGGGGCAGTCCTCGCTGCCAATGGCGATCAACGATTCCAACACGTCGCTGGCAAATGTCCTGAACCCCACATTCACGGGAACCGGCTCGACCGCGAGACGGACTGCGTGGAACAATCTCCGGGGCCTCGATCTTGCTTCGAACTATATCAGGGAGGCCAGCGAGGTTACCGATATTGCGATGGCTGCGAACGCAGCTCTACAGACCTCTCAGGACACGACGCAGCCTTTCCCAAACACTAGTCTCGGGCGTCAGCTTAGGCAGGTAGCACGGCTGATCAAGAGCCGATCATCGCTTAATGTCAACCGCCAGGTGTTCTATTGCCAGATCGGGGGCTTTGACACCCATTCGAATCAGATCACGGTTCAGGCGAACCTTTTCACCCAATTCAGCCAGGCGGTGAGGGCGTTCTATGCGGAACTCGTGGCTCAGGGCATCGAAAACAACGTAACGACGTTCACGCTTTCCGATTTTGGCCGGACGATGAACCCGGCAGGAGCCGGGACAACTGCCGTTGGTTCTGATCATGCGTGGGGAAATCACATGTTCGTGATCGGCGGCTCCGTACTTGGAGGCAACTTCTACGGGATGCCGACAGTTGTCAATCAGACGCCATTCCCGAACTACGTGATGGGCGGCCTTGACGACGCTGACAGCGGGGCGAATGCACGCGGCCGGTGGATACCGACTACATCGGTCGAGCAGTATGCAGCGACCATAGCTCGCTGGTTCGGGCTGCCGCAGGATACGGCCACATTGGCAAGTGTTTTCCCGAACCTGAACAATTTCTCGACTTCCAACCTAGGGTTCCTGCCTTGAAATTACCAGGCAGTTGCAAGATCGCTTCTCTTCTAAAATTCATTGCGATAAGGCGGTTCCTTTAACAGGGACCGCCTTGTTTTGTTTGATGGCCCGCCGTTTTTCTTGATGTTTCAGGCAGAGCACCATAAACTTTTTGATATAGTCCGTTGAACTGACAATGTCGTGAATCTTCCGAATTATCTGTCACTGGCAAGGATCGTGATCGTACCGCTTTTGGTGGTAGTGCTTTTAACACCTGTTGCGGAAAGATGGTTTGGGATTAGCGGTTACGTTCTTGCCATTGCGATCTTCCTTGCCGCATCCATTACTGACATCCTCGATGGTCACCTTGCACGCCGCCGAAACCAAGTTTCGACACTTGGCAAGTTCCTTGACCCGGTGGCTGACAAGCTCCTTGTCTCGGCTGCCCTGATAGTCCTGGTTGAAAAGAACCTGGCTCCTTCTTGGGCAGTGGTTGTAATAATCGGCAGGGAGTTTATCGTTACGGGCCTTCGAGCCGTTGCTGCCAATGAAGGTATCGTGATCCAGGCCCAGAGCATTGGCAAAGTCAAGATGTGGGCGCAATGCGTGGCAATTGTATCGCTGTTGATAGCCGCTGCTGCAGGAAATCCGCCCGTTTCGAATTTTGGGTTGGATTATCCTGCCTTTCGATTTTGGGAGGTCGAGGAGGTCCAGACAGCTTTTGCCAATCTCATTAACTTATCAACAACGCTTAATGACTGGAAGGTTTTTGGCTATTTGGTGGGACGAGGCGCTCTTTGGATAGCGGTCGTGACCTCATTTTGGTCGATGTATGATTATTTTTCATACTTCCTGCGGGAAAAAGGTAAGAGCAACCCTGGCTAGAGAGCAGCCTTGTTACGATATTACTTGATGCTTAGCGTCGAAAAAGCCCACAGGCTACGGCCCGCTGATCAAACTTGACGCTGTTTCTTGCTCTTTTTTGGCTTCTTCACGGGGGGCAGTTCTCTGGATCGGACAAGGTCTTTTAATTCGGCCATGAATGCCGAAACATCTTCAAACTCAAGATAAACCGAGGCAAATCGAACGTAGGCAACTTTGTCCAGGGCTTTCAGCCGCCGCATTATTACCTTTCCGATCTCACTGGTGGATAGTTCCCGATCCAGTGAATCCTGAACATTCTTTTCTGCTTCGTCAACGATCTCTTCGAGCTGATTCGCCGAAATGGGCCGTTTTTCACAAGCGCGGATGAGACCAGAAAGTATCTTTTTGCGTTCGAAAGTTTCGCGACGCCCATCTTTCTTCACCACCATGAAGGGTATCTCGTCGATCCGTTCATATGAAGTGAATCTCCGGCCGCAGTTCAAACACTCGCGGCGGCGGCGGATCGAATCCCCATCTTTCGACTCTCTGGAGTCGACGACCTTGTCTTCAATGTGGGCGCAATACGGACACCGCATAGATCCTCAATATTCTCAACGGGTTAGGCTTCACCTATCGGGCCTTGCACACCGATACCTTCGTCTGCGGTCCTCCCATTTTGGGTTGGCTCGAAATCAGGAGCCTCAGATTCGATCTCCTCGACAGCATACTCCCTTGAAAGCAGATTTCGGAAGCGTTCGATACTAATGTCGCCGTGAAGGAAATAATATAAACCGAAAATAACCGCAGGAGCAAAATAGACGAGGTGCATCAATATTGAGACCGCTGCCGCGACCGACGGATCAATTCCGATCAAGATCAGGCTTCCGGCAGTAGCCGCATGAAATGCCCCGGCCGCACCGCCCGGAGTAGGTATAAGCGAACCCATCGACGCCACACCCATGACGAAGATCGAATCGACAAATGAGAGAGGGAGGCCAAAGGCCTTCAGCACCAGCCAGGTCGGCACCGATATTGCGAACCAGAGTGCAATGGTCCAAAAAGCGACAAGCAATATCTCACGCCAGCTTTTGATCACGCTCAGCGAAACGGCAAGCTGGCGCATCAGGCTAAGGACGATGGAACGGATCCGGGACGGAATGAATTTCTTTTTTGAGACACGCGTCGCCCAACTGATTATCGGTCCCGACCTCCACTGATACAGGATCAGCAGGGCGATAAATGCCGCCGCCGCGGCCATCATCAGGCCGCCTACGAGTTTTATGTACTCATACTCGGCTTCTTTCCCGGGGAGCGCTCTGAACCAGATCAGGCTTATGGAGAAAAATGTGATGAGCGAGACCAGATCAAAAACCCGCTCTAACCCTATAGTTACGACTGCTGCGCTGGGCCGCACCCGCCGGTCACGCATCGGCAGCCACATAGGGCGAACTAACTCTCCTGCCCTGCCAACCAGAAAGATCGCCGCAAAGCCAACCGTCGTGGTCGCAAATAGTTCCTTTAGACTTGTCTCGGTGATAGGGGCAAGTAGAACTTTCCATCGTAAAGCCCTTAAAAGATACCCAACGCAGACGATAATAAAAGCTGCCGTGAGGTAAAATGGGTCTGCTGTTCGGAGGCTTTGCCCAACCTGTACCCAATCAAGGTTTCGGCCGAAAAACCACAGCAGAAAGACCGCAAATAGCAGTAACAGTATGAATTTCAGGTATTTCCGCAACTTTAGACTGCCCGCGGGAACCGAAGCTGTTGGCTATTCGATTTCGCGCAGGTATTTCCTTTAGCAATTATCGCGGTGGCCCTTGTTAACGAGAGGTTACATGGCCACAAAGAAGAAAAGATACTTGATTGGCCCCCGAAATGCGAATCGCACGAGATCATAGGAAAAATAGGGTAGAATATTAAGCCGTGGATAGAAAGCGGGGGTTGGTCTTTGCTGGCTCCGATTGTTGGAACTTTCGCATCCTGACGTCGTAAGAACAAGTTGACAACGCCGGGATTCCGACGATCTGGCCCGGATATTAGCAGTTGACGTCGCTATAGGGGAAAACCGAATTGGAAGCTTTGAAGGCGGTCGAGAATAACGGTGCTGAACTTATCCGGCGAGCACGCGCGGGTGATGGCGTGGCTTGGGAAGAGATCGTATCTGGCTACTCGCGCCGCATCTTCAATTTGGCGTACAGGTTCACGTCGAGTGTGGAAGCGGCCGAGGATCTGACCCAGGAAGTTTTTGTTCGGATATATCGCACATTAGATCAGTACGACCCTAAGCAGGGCGATCTGCCGAATTGGCTGATGCGGCTTGCACGCAATTTGATAATTGATGATTACCGGCATCGGCAACGCAATCCGCAGAATTCGATGGCAGATGCCGTTGATGACCACTCATATCATCTTAGGGCCGTCGGCAACTCTGCGCAGAAGGAAATGGAGCGGCGTGAACTGGCCGCTCGGGTTCAGGAAGGTATCGACAAGCTTCCACCGGACCTTAAGACCTGCGTCATTCTTCGCGACATTGAAGAATTGAGTTATCAGGAGATAGTGGATGTATTGAATATCCCTGAAGGCACGGTGAAATCTCGGATCAATCGCGGCCGAATCGAGCTGGCAAAGATCCTCAGGCGAATGCGCGTGGTAACTGTCTAGAAGGAATCCGAGGTCAGCGGGAAGCAAATGGCTATGAGCAAGAACGTCAAATAATTTGAAGGATTCTCAGGAAGGTCAAGGCGGGTGGATTTATGGCAGCAGATCATAACAAACTTATAGATTGCGATTTTTTTGAGCGGTCGCTATCGGATTATCTGGACCGGTCTTTGGAACCGGGTGCCCACAAGGCGGTCGCGTCTCACGCCTTGAGCTGTCCGCTTTGCCATTCTCTGCTGAACGATGTAAAAGCATCTCTTGAGATCTGCCGGGAAATGGGGGAATCAAAGCTCCCTCTGACGAGGCTTGAGGCGCGCATACTCGAAAAGACCGTCCCAAATGTTTCTCTCACTTGTCCCGATTTCGAAGAGTACCTGACCGATTATCTTGATGGATTTCTACCAGCCCAGGTTTTCCATCGTTGGGAGCGCCACGCGGTACTTTGCGACGACTGTTCGGATCTTCCGGGTCTTGTTGTACGAAGCCTCGCAGCATGCGTCTCTTATAAATTGGAAGAGTTTCCGATACCCGCGGGCTTACATGAACGAATCCTTCGCGAGACCCTGGGCACGGAAAGAAGCCGTGAGAAGGCGCCTTCGAGAGTTTCCCGTCTCGTTGAATGGGTCAGAAGCATTCAGGTGCCGATATCGGTGCCGCAGCTTGCGCCCGTGGCGATGATGGCGGCGTTTGCATTCGTCGTCTTTAGTCAGACAGTATCGGCCGACGGCTCGCTGTCCGATGTTTATGCGAAAAGCTTTGCTTTGGCCGAACAGACCTATCAGCAAGGGGCGGATGTTTTGTCTGGCATAAGGCCGGGAAGCCCTTCGAACGGAGGGGCGGAGTAAGACATGATCAACTGCGCTTACCATAGCCAGAATTCGGCGTTAGTACAGTGTAACGGCTGCGGCAAAGCACTCTGTCCTTCCTGTGACCACAGGATCAAGGGATTTCCTTATTGCCAGGATTGCATAGTGCAGGGCATTGACCTTCTTAGACAGCAGAATCGAACCTCTTATGCACCGTTCATAAAGAAGCGGACATCGCCATTTGCCGCACTATTACTGTCGTTCATTTGCCCTGGCCTTGGTGCCGCCTATAATGGCCAGACAGTGAAGGCTCTGGTTTATTTCGGCGTATTTGTCGGGCTTTTCCAAATGGCAATTCTCACGGGCGGGTCTTTTCTTTTCGTCGCCGGCTTTATGGGAATGTGGCTATTCGCCGCACTTGACTCGTGGAGGACTGCACAGATTATTCGTTCAGGACTCACCCCTGATATTGCTGAGGACATCTTTGTCAAACGGTTTGCGGGAAACCCAAGACTTTGGGGTATTGTACTGACCGTGCTCGGAGCCGCGTTCTTATTGCAGAGCGTTTTTGATCTTCGTGGTCTGATACGCGGAATGCTTCCCGCGATGCTGATCGGACTTGGTATCTATATCCTTCGGGGTTTTATCTTCAGGCCGAAGACGACAGAGAACGGCTGGCCCGATTTTGATACAGCTACGCCAGCTCGTTTATTCTCGGCATCAAGAGCAGGAGAATACGAAGCACAGGGCCGTTATTCAGGCAGATCGGAACGCGGCATCAGATAGGCCAGGTGTGCGCATCTAACCACAAATGTCGCGGGTCGGTAGATTTCTCGCTTGGCGTTTGTCGATTCGGATAGGATATTCTAGTTTGCAGGAGTGGTTCTTATGCCAGTTTTTCTTAAAGCAGCCGGGATCGGCGGAAGTTTGGTCGCTCTTATTGCCATTATCATTGTCTTCTTTAAGACGATAATAGCTTTCATTGGTTTCATCACCGGAGCTATCAAGGCTCTGATTGTTCTCCTTTTTGTTATCTTGATCGTTTCCGTGGCTTTTCTAGTGTTTAAGGGAATGAAAGAGTCGAAACGAAAAAAGGATTAGAACAGGAACTGGTAGTTCTATATAAATTTACCGTCGGAAATGGCTGGCCTTGCCCGCTTGCTATTTTCGACGGTTTTTGCTTATACTTTGGTCAAACCAAAATTAATCTAAAAGAATCGTTTTGGTAAAGTCCCACATTTTAAATTATAACCGCCTGTATTACGAGTTATAGTTAGAGGTTTCGCGTTAGTCGCTCGCGGCTATTCTTGCGTGATTCCGTGTGTCGGGGCCTCGCGGCCATCGGCACGAAATCATTAAAAGGAGCTTAAAAGCATAATGCAAAGAAACGACAAGTCGTACTCTTTTCTCTTATCGCATAAATCAAGATCAAGAATTACTTTTAAGAAAATTGAATTATCAAAAAGTGCCGTTTTAAATGGAACATTCGGCCTTGCCGCCTTATTTTTCCTGACATTCTTAGGTATCGCTGGTTTTGCCGCGGTCACTTATTCGAACTTTCCCGACCTCAATTCATTAGTACAATTTTCTGGCAACAAAAAGACTGAGATACCGGGCCGGACCCTCGCAGGTACCGCTTTTATCGACTATTCTAGGCCTGATCTAGGCTATGACCTCGCACGTAACAGTGGGGGCCCCTTTGACTCGGACGAAGAGGAAGGAGATGAGAACGACGTCGAGCGACGGCTTAGAGAGATCGAAGTGACAAGCGATCCCGCCACTATTCCCTCGATATGGGCCCATTCCGGAAGGATCAACAATGAGTTCGGCTTCCGGCGTAACCCGTTCGGGGGGCGGACCTATGAATTCCACGCTGGCATGGACATTGACGGTGAACGCGGTGATCCGGTTGTTGCTCCTGCCAATGGCACCGTCGTGGAGGCCGGCTGGAAGGGCGGCTACGGCCAGTTTATCGAGATCGACCACGGCAACGGCCTTTCGACACGCTACGGCCACCTATCGAAGATCGAGATCTCGGCGGGCGATGTGCTCACTCGCGGGCAATTGATCGGCAACGTGGGATCTACGGGCCGTTCCACCGGACCGCACCTCCATTACGAGCTGCGGCTGAATTCGCGGCCCATAAACCCGAGGCGATTTCTTCCGGCGGAGCCGATGGAATTGGCACAGCGAAAAACTTCGAATTAAGCTGTCACGGAATTATTTGAACCAGAAGCGAGTCGGTCACCCGGCTCGCTTTTTGTTTGTACAACATGCTATCGAGTTACCAGGATAACATCATAGGCCCATCTTCCGAGTTGGGCATCATTCGCGTCTTTCACGCGCGCCCGCCAACGAAACTGATTCCCGAACTCGTCAACCCGCCTTGACGTCTGATAATCAAGGTGGATTTTTCTCAATCCAAGCTCCTGCAAGCGAAACAGTTCAGAAGGCCTGGAACGTCCATTGTGATCCGAATCGCGCCAGAGCCGAAGGCTGTTAAAAACGGCATCCTGTTTCGAGATCACCCCGTCTGAATTTCCGCCGTTCTCTGGCTTATCGTAGTCAGCTAAGGCAAGAAAACCATTACGCTGCTCGCCGGGCGGAGGCTCCGGCTGCGGCGTAAAATCTCCAAACAATTCGGAACCGTCATCAATCCTTCCGTTGCTATTGCGATCCAGCACAAGCCAAACGTCGTCAGTGCCGACTGCGGTCCATCCAATTCGTTCTCGGGTCCCGTCCACATTGAGGTCGAAGTTAACCCCGTTCCGGGCATCCGTGAGTGAAAAGCCGTTACCCAGCACATCAAGCACAACAGGCGTTCCACCCCCGTCGAATACACAGAGACACTCGATGGGGTCAAGGACATAGCCTTCTGGACAATGTGTCGGGCAAACACCATTAGGGCAGCTACATGTCAGGGAATCGAATCCCGCTGGCGGCCGACATGTTTGCTGGTATTCGACGCTTCTTTGACAAACTCCTTCAATATCGACGAAGCCTTCCGCACAACCCCACCAGGCAGTCTGATTACATGTGCCCGGTGAACCACAGTCAGGATAGCTCTCAAAAGTATCGTGGTTAAAATTATTGCACGAACCGCAAGTCGGACCGATGGGGGACTGTGGATTGTAGCACTTATGAACAGCGACCGTCATATAACCTTTCGCCGCTTCTCCGCCAGGATCCGACGAATAAATTGCAGCCTGATAATTATCATAGACACAAGAGGTGTCATCTCCGGTACAGCCATTGTAAGTAGTAAATGTAGAACAAGTCGGCCTGGTTAGTTGTCCATGCACATACCAGACGCACGCCGGTGCTTCTGACGAGACGGTTTCATAACCTTTGGAAATAAAAAAATCCGGCAACCAGCCGGAGACCATCCAATGAAACAAATTGTTCGAATAGCTTTGGTCTTTGGGAACAATATCTTTCAACCATTCGGTTACGCGATAGCTAACTTCCGGTTCGGGTCTGTTAATCGGAATGTGCTTTGCCGGATCGTTCGGGTCGGGACGGCTTTCCATCCCGAACATCCAGCGATTGCCGTCTTCAAAATATACTGCTCTAATGTCAATTCTCACTTGGTCAATGTCCTCGACGCCAAGTTTTACCATCTCTTTGGCAGAGAACGACATCACATCATCACTCACCTTAACCTTTACGGTCTCACCGGGCTGTAAAAACCCTATCTTCTTTTTACCTTCTACGGTTAGTGAAGAGTCGCCGTTTGGATCGATGCGGGTGTAAAAATAGGTCGGTATGGCCAACAAGGTCATTCCCTTTTTTCTGATTTGGATATTGACATTAAAAAACCTGATACTTCTCTCTGAAACGTTCTTAACGGAAATAGTAAGATCTCTTATCCAGTCCTTGTCGGCGACAACCCGATTCTTGTCTATAAACTCCCGGTCGCGCAGCTCCCAGCCGACGATCTCTATCGGCTGGTTTCTGTATCGTTCAGGCGGCCCCTCTACGATCCGAATCTTTTCCTGTGCCGTGCAAAGCGTTACAAGCACCAGAATTAACCAGATGCTCGGTAAAAAAAATGTTAATCTTCTCATTTTTTCCTTTCTGCTCTCGCGAAAGAGCGAGAATAATTAACAGAAAGGCTGTTTGGTCTTCACAGAGGCAAAACAACCGCGAATCCTGTAAAGAAGCCAAGTTTTGGCGCGCAAGTACTCTAAGCCCGACTATCGCAGATGTCAATGGTTTTTGCAATTTATCGACATCGATCCGTTCGACACTTTCTGTCATAGGACATTGCGCTGTTGTACTAAAGTCAATGACGATATAATTTGTAAGTTGTCGAGATTGAAACCCAAAATTATGGAATCCAAGTTTATGAAAAAGAATGCGGCCCTGTCGTTTATTGTCCTCTGCGCTGTCGTTATCGGATCCGTGCAGTTTTCTTTTGCCCGGTTTGACGAGGGCATGTTCATGCCGGACAAGATCGGCACGATCGCCGGTTTGAAAAAGCGGGGTTTAAAGATCAGCCCGCAGGAGATATACAACCCGGCAGGCGGCGGTTTGTCCGAAGCGGTGATCCGCCTCAGCATTGGCTGCACCGCCGAATTCGTCTCACCTGAAGGCCTGATACTTACAAACCATCACTGTGCTTTTGACGCCCTTGTTACCGCATCAACGCCGGGCAATGACCTGGTCGAGGACGGATTCAGGACCAACAGCCGCGCCGGCGAGATACCTGCGAAAGGCTATTCGATCTTCATAACCGAACGGGCAGAAGATGTGACCGCCAAAATCATAAATGGCACTGCCAATCTTTCAGGCGAGCAGCTTGCCGCGGCGATCAAGAAAAACACGGACGACCTGACAGCCGCGGAACAGGCAAAGGCTCCGGCCGGTACCGTCGTTCGCGTTCAGATGATGAACAGCGGCTATTTTTACTATCTATTTCAGATACGCCAGATCAAGGATATCCGCGTGGTCTATGCGCCGCCGCGAAACATCGGCGTTTATGGCGGGGACCCTGATAACTTTGAATGGACGAGGCACACCGGCGATTTTACGTTCTTAAGGGCATATGTCGCGCCGGATGGATCCGCTGCGGACTATTCCACCGCAAATGTACCCTATAAGCCAAGACGATTCCTTACTGCCAACATCGGCGGCTTGAAAGAAAATGATTTTGTGTTTGTCCTGGGATATCCTGGCAATACGGTCAGGTATCGCGAATCGCAGTCGATCGAATATGCCCGCGATGCCAACTTCCCTTTCTTGTCATCCTGGCTGGCTGCCCGCAGCGCCGCCCTCAGAGAGATCGGCCGCACCGACGAAGAAAAGCGGATCAAGCTGCAATCGGATATAGCCAGTTTTGATAACGCTTTCAAGGTCTATGACGGCGGCCGTCTGCGCCTGATCAGGTCGGACGTGGTCGGAAAACGCAAGGCTGAAGAAGAACGCTTTGCGACTTGGGTCAATTCCAACCCGGATCGGCAAAGAAAGTACGGATCGGTTCTACGGGAACTGGCTGAGGTATCTGCCGAATCGAACAAGTATGCTAAGCGCGATATCCTCGTCCGCCGAATGCCAGATGGAACAATGCCCATGTTCCGAGCGATCTACAGTGCGGTTGCTGAGGGCAAGATGCTGAACGACGGCGAACGACAGGCAAAGCTCGCTGAGATCCAGAAATCGCTGGAAGATCGCGAACCGCTTTATGAGCGCGAAATGATCAAGTTTTTCTTGAAAGCCTTCGATGAACTCCCCGCGGACCAGAAATTTGACGGAGCCGAGAATCTTTTCCGAACTTTTGAGGGCAGCGGCCGGCGCAATGCCGAGAGTGCGTTCGCAGAGAATATTGCGGAGGGTGACTACTGGAAGGCAGAGTCCGTGGCAGCTCTTTACGGACCGCAAACCATGGACTTTCGCCCTGAACGGGACAACGTAAAAGCCTTTGCCATGGCCTTGAAAAAGTCTAAGGATGAAGCAAACGCTCGAGCCGCAGTTTTTGCGGGCAAGATCGATCGGCTTCGACTCCTTTATCAGCAGGGAATGGCTGAGATGAAGGGCGTAACTCCGTATCCCGACGCCAATTCGACGCTTCGATTCTCATACGGGAATATCAAAGGATTCGTCCCGCGGGAAGCAGAATACCGTTCACCATTCACCACCATCAAGGGAATGTGGGAAAAAGACACCGGCGTGAACCCTTTCGATATGCCGCAGAAATTGAAAGATCTGCAGCGAGCGCGTGATTTCGGTCGATACGGCGAAGGCGACAGCGTCGTGGTGAATTTTATTTCTACGAACGATATCATTGGCGGTAACAGCGGCTCACCAATAATGAACGCAAGCGGCGAATTGGTCGGATTATGTTTTGACGGTAATTACGAAGGCCTCGGTAATGATTTCTACTACGATCCGAATGTAAATCGAACGATTTCTGTGGACATCCGCTTCGTACTTTTCGTTACCGAGAAATTTGGCGACGCGAAATGGGTAGTTGACGAGATGAGGGTCGTTGGAGGGCCACGTGCAAGGGCGGCTTCCTGATTCGAGTCTCAAAGCCGAAAACAAAGAGCATTTTCGGCCACATTTGCGGGAGCAGGCTTTTTCTGCTCCCCTTTTGACATTTGGAGCACCTGATCCTCTAGATCAAGCTAAAACCTCAACAGGGCGACAAAAATGTTGCCCTTAATTAATAAAGTTTGAGAGAATTGACGGATAGGCGATCTGGCAGTTTGATCTTATTGGACGCCAGCTGGCCTGAAATAAGGTCTGGAATACGCGTTTTTTTTAAATTGTTGGGAATAGCTTTGGGGATTGCAACAGTTTCCCCGGCCCGAGAATCAAATCTTTCACTTTAATATGAAGAGATCGCTTCCGTTGCTCACCCTTGCCTTTACTATTGCGATATCCTTGGCGATCTATTTTTCTGTTTCGTCGTCTGCACAAAACACGATAGCCGCGGAACTGGTCACCTCTTTAAAAGAGCGAACTTTTGAAAGGCTCATCGCTGAATCGAAGAAAAAGGGTCCAGTTCGAGTGATCGTTGGTTTGGACGAGCCCGTAAGGCCGTTCGGGGAGCTGGGCCGGGACGAGATGGCGAGCCAAAAGATGGCTATAAAGCGCAAACAAGAGGTATTCCTTGCCCGGTTTCCGGAAGCGAACAATGACGCTCTGATAAATTTTGAGTTCATTCCTTTCGTCGCGATGACGGTCAGTGCTTCAACACTTGAAGCGATGCGAAATGACCCTGCGATACGTACCATCGAAGAGGACGTCGCCGATGCTCCTACACTTGCCGAGAGTACTGCTATCGTGGGAGCACCTCCGGTATGGAATGCGGGCTTTTTAGGCACCGGACAGGCAGTTGCGGTCCTGGACACGGGCGTGAACAAGAATCACACTTTCTTGCAAGGAAAGGTCGTTTCGGAGGCGTGTTATTCCAGGACTATCGTGGGATCATCGACTAGCGTCTGTCCGGGTGGGGCCTCGTCGTCGACCGAACCGAACTCAGGAATGAACTGCGACCCTGCAGTTAACGGCTGCGCCCATGGAACGCACGTTGCGGGAATTGCGGCTGGGACTTCAGCTGCGTTCAGCGGCGTCGCAAAAGGCGGTAACTTGATCGCTATCCAGGTATTTTCGCGATTTGATTCGACATCTAGTTGCACCTCGGGGGCTCCGTGCGTGCTCTCTTACGCGTCGGATCAGATACTTGGTCTTGAGCGAGTACTCGAATTGAGTTCGACGATCGACATCGCCGCCGTTAATATGAGCCTCGGCGGGGGGCAATATTTTGATCACTGTGACAGCGTTCAAGCAGCCAGAAAAGCGGCTATCGATAACCTTAGATCCGTCAATATTCCCACAATCGTATCTTCCGGGAACAATGGTTACACAAATTCGATGGGTGCGCCGGCCTGCATTTCCTCAGCATTCAGTGTGGGTTCAACTGGAGACGGAAGCTCGGGGGCCACATTGGATGTAGTAGTAAGCTCATCAAACAGTGCGTCATTCCTGAATTTTCTTGCGCCCGGCCGATGGATCACTTCATCGGTAGCCGCGGTTGGTTCGGACAATGCTTTTCAGGCCTACTCTGGGACATCGATGGCCGCGCCGCATATCGCCGGGGCGATCGCGGTGCTTCGCTCGAGGAATCCGGGCTTGTCGATTGACAATGCTGCGGCCATCATTGATGCGACCGGTACAATGATCACTGACTCTCGCAATAGTATTACCAAGCCGCGCCTTCAGTTAGATCGAGCCGCCAGCATAGCCGGGCCTTCCTGTCTATCCCAATCGATATTTATCGGTCAAACTACCGATGGACAAACGCTAGCAAGTACGGATTGTAATTTCTTCGACAATTTCAGCCGGTTTTTTGACAGACATACTTTTTCGGCAGAAGCCGGCCAGCAGATATCGATAGCGATGAATGCGGGTTTCGACGCGCACTTGGTACTTTTGAATGGATCGAACCAGATCATCGCAGAAGATGCTAATGGCGGAGGAGGGACCAATGCCCGCATCCCTGCTGGATCTGGAACGTTCTCTATTCCAGCCACGGGCACCTATTCCATACTGGCCACTTCGAGCCCCGCTGGTACACCAACACAGAATTCGGTAGGCGCTTATATCCTTTCGCTAAATGGAAACTGTTCCTACAGCTATGGCTCACCCGGTGCTAGTTTTGACGTTGGAGGAGGAACCGGTAACTTCAACATTCAAGTCTCGGGCAGCTGCCCTTGGTCGGTAACGAGCAACGCGGCTTGGCTGACGGTCACTTCGTCACCGAATGGAACCGGTAGTACAACGGTTAACTTTTCAGTTTCTGCAAATTCCGGGGTCGGGCGCTCGGCAACTATTACGGGCAACGGCCAAACCTTTACGGTAAACCAAAGTGGGGCCGTCCGTTCAATGTTCGACTATGACGGGGATGGACGAGCAGACCTGTCGGTAATGCGG